>TARA_R110002012_G_scaffold77678_2_pt1 | contig 277800 bp, 272 predicted proteins | sample TARA_R110002012 | Tara Oceans TARA_R110002012 (sample SAMEA4396515) | marine metagenome | biome: Westerlies Biome; feature: [DCM] deep chlorophyll maximum layer (ENVO:01000326); material: water (ENVO:00002006), including particulate matter (ENVO:01000060) such as... | depth 40 m | reverse complement strand
CAAATCTCGGTGAAAATACCGGGTCAGTTCTCAGTGACAATCAACAGCAAGCTGACCACGGATTGCGTATCGCCGCTATCGTGAACGATTTTGGCTCGATCAATATCGACGCGGCTTTGCTGGACGCTGCGGCTGACGGCGTTTTAGGCCTCAAGAACGGGTGCATTTGCTGTTCGCTTCAAGGCGATCTTTTGCGCACATTGAAAATCGTTCTTGGTCAAAGCCTTCGGCCGGAACTGATCGTGATCGAAGCCAGCGGGGTTGCTGATCCTGCTGGTGTCATTCAGTCGCTGATTGATCCGGTTCTGTGGAATCAGGCACGGCTGGAAACGGTTGTCTGCGTGATTGATGCGCCAGATGTACCCAACAGGTCGGACGATCCTTTGTGGCGGGCACAAGTCCGCGGGTCGGATTTTCTCTGTCTCGCCAAGACTGAAGGATTATCCGCTGATGCCCTTGCCTCGGTTCACTCAGCATTTGCAGTCCAGAGAAAATTTCATGTTTTTGACCTAGCGCAGCCTGTGCCGATTTCTGCGTTTATCGGAGGCGACGCGCCAGTAGCGAGGGACAGCAGCCGTCCGCCATTGCAAGATGACAGGTTTACCTATTTGGAATGGCGTCATGACGGCGCAATAGAACTTCAAAAGTTTCAGGCAGTGATGTCGCAATTGGCACCGAGCCTGTTGCGGGCCAAAGGTTTTATGACCTTCGCCAAGCAGCAAGGCCGGATGCTATTCCAACTTACCGGAACCCGCGCAACCCTGTCTCGTGCGCCCAAATCGGACGAAGACGGTTGCCAGCTTGTCTTGATCGGCGACCGCACAGTCTTTGACGCCGCCCACGCGGCGGGAGCGCTCGACGAGTTGACGCCTCGCTGAGCGGTCAAGTTAGTCCACAGTGAACATCCTCAGGTCCTCCCAAAACTGAAAGAGAAAAAGTGGCAGACCTTTAGGCGAAATGCGCTGTTGGCATTGAGGCCGCAAATGGGCTTCGCTGCTTCTGGTTACTGCGAAGCCCAATGCTCATTTACTTTGATCGGTCCCGGTTGCTACGGAGAATGACTCCGTGCTCTTCGTAGGCATCGAGCATCATCCGCACATACTCGCTTGTGCTCGTCGTGACGTGTCCCAGTCCAGGCCAGGCGAAGGGAAACGTCATACTGGTCGTGTCGATCTCCAAACTCACACCGAGCTTGTCTGCGACCGCAAGCGCGGCTTCAGGGTCTTTGTCTTCAGGCCAAAGGTCTTCGTCGAAGGTGATCCAGGCATCATTATCATCGTCGACATTGATCTCCGCCAGCATGGCTCCGAGACGCTCCCCTGGCGTGTTCGCATCTTCAAGCAGGGCGATGCGAAGTAGCAAAGAAATGCTCTGCTCATCCAGCCGTAGGGTTGGCCGAGAGTCCACCACTTCGACTTTTGGCTCTGGCGGCTTTCTGTCCATGGCATGTTCAAAGGTGGTCAGTTTCTGATCGTTGCCGTCCAGCCGCCATGGAGAGGAGGAAATATCCAAAGGTGACGCATTGCATCTTGGACAATGCCACAAATTCTTAGCGATTTGAGCCCCTGTGATTGTGCTGTCGCAATAAAGACAAAACCATTCTGCTCCGCTATCGCCATAAAGAGGATGAACGACTTCGCCTCTGGTGTTGGGCTTGGTAGAACGGCGCGGCCAATCCGAAGCGATCCCAGCGCGGGCTTTCGTGGCCTGAGTTTCGGCGACTTCAACCGCTTTACCGACAAACCCGGGATCATTGGCTGGACTGATCTTTTTGTGCGTTGTCTCGATCTCGACCACTGGCTGCGATAAATCAGCCTCGCCTATGAGAATGCGCCACCCTTCGCCTTCCATGCGAATTTCACCGAAGAATTCGAAAACCTGATAAGGGTGACCGTCTATCTCACCGACCTGGATCGGCTCTCCAACTGGCCGCGACATGCTCTGCTCAATGAAATGTGGCCCGCCCTCAAGAGAAGGGAAGTACTCGCGGACAAAAGCATCAACCTTTCCGAGTTCGTCCTCATCGGGCCTCCAGCCTTGGTCGGCCTTGACGGCAAGTGCCTTCCAATGCGGAAAGCTCAGCTTCGTCGCAATCACATTGAGAGCGTCGATGTGATTTGAACGCGAGGCATGTGCAAAGCGCTTCGCCAGAAGTTTCAGTTGGTCGATTTCATTCTTATTTATCATGGTTCAGTTCCCAAACAGGGATCCGATCAGGTGCCCGCTACTAACCAGATCCCGCAATTGGTCTGGGTTCTCATTCAATGTTGAAGTGCTGCATAGCTTTGCGTGGCGGGCACACCGGCATGCACTGAATGCCACGGATAAGTTGCCTGAGATTCCATCTCCCGTCAACAGACCCTATGCCGCCTTAAAATATGGATCCCGCCCGTCGCGGTACGGTCTGGAAGACAGGGCTTTGGCTGCGCTTGCGAATTTGGAAGCTCGACGGACTCGCACCTTGTCTCAAGTGGGCGTGCAATGACCTTGTCTTTGCAGCCAAGAACTTCGCGGCCCAAATGGTGAGATCCCAACCTTTTCAAGAATTTCAGGAAAATAATTTTCCGGAGCTTTCGACCGTTTTTCGCAAAACCAAAAACCTCAGAAAAGCAGCTGGCGAACTTCCCTGCCAGGGACTGGTTGGGAGCGACCGACCTGACAGGGAAACTCTTGCCCCATCACTGCAAGAGAGAGCAATCCTCTGTTTTCAGTCTGTTCAAGATTGTTGCTCGCGGGCCACGGCTGTGGATCGGGCGGGATTTCCCGGACCACATAACCTTGTTCGTTGGCCAGGGGCTTCTCTATGTTCTGTCCCATGACGCAAAAACACTCACATATCTCGCTTCGGCTCATACCGCTCATATAACTTGAGCCCGTCCAGCCGTGTGCAACGCGGTTGGTCTCCGAATTCCGAGAATGATGAGCGTAATTATGACTGTCGAACACCCGACCAAAGCGTTTTTCCGACTTTGCCCTGAAGTGATCTTGCTGTGTCTTGGATTGAAACGAATCCTGGCCTGGCATTCTGCGGAATCAGTCTGCCAAAAATGGATGGTGATGCTTTATCTTAGAAGCCTTCCGGCTTTGAAGCCGGTTTGCCAATGGCTGTGTTCAGAATCGGATTCGGGCGGTTCAAGTTGCGAATGGCATTGCGAAAACAAGAAGGGACTAAACTGTATTTTGTGTATTCCAGAAGTGAAAGCTGCAGTCGACTACAAGGGAGTGCGGTATTCGAATTGCGAAAAAGGACATTGGTACTTCTTTTCGCGCTATTCCACACCCACCACCATAGTCCGTTGCTAAACTTATGTAAGATCTGGTGACCACCAAAACACCTGCCTAGGTATTGGTCATCGCTTAAACGGCAAACACGAAACGAAGGAGAATTTGACCATGTAGCCCTAAAACGAAGAAAGCGATCTGCGCCAACAGATCGCCCCTCCACGGGAAGACCAAAGTCCACCCTTTCTCACCAAAACCATAGCATTTCTTCGCAACGGTTTCAAGGACGCGGTTCTTCCCGAGACATGCATCCCTTCTGTCCGGCCCTGCTTCATGGCCCATAGGACAGGTTTGCCTGACGAAGCCTGATCTGGTGATGCGGAGGCCCGCCCCAGACAGGAGATCTAAGGCAGATTTTGAGGGTAGCTCGCTTTCCAATTGTCCGGAAAGTGCCATTTGATCTCGAAAGAAAACAACTATGTCCGATCTCTCTCTCTCAGGCGGTATCCGCCTTCCCGAACCCAGCCGGGGCAACCGCAAGACGCAAGTGGGCTCCACGCAGCACTTCACCGGGGGCATTGTCTTCGGCGAGGGCCATGGGGTTCGCCATGGCCTTGAAAGCCATCTCGAGGCGAATTGCGCGATGGTGTTGGCGTATCGCCCAAACACTAAAGAAATCATCGAACAGGTTCGCTTCGAATGGTTCGATGAGTTTGGTGAATTCCACAACCACTTCATCGATTTAGTGGTTGTTCGCCAAGATCGGACCGTGACGGGATATCCGGTGCGCCCCATGAATCGTGTAAGTCAGAAGTATCTGATCGAGCTGGCGCGCATCAAAGCTCAGGCGATTTCCCAAGGCGTGCTCGATGACTTCCGTCTGTTGACGGAAGAGGACGTCTGCCCCGTCGAGCTTTTCAATGCTCGTCTGTTTCACTCGGTGCGGCGCCCGGACTGCTTCGGTGACCCTGTTGCCCAGAACGTGTTGCGGTCCATGAAAGGTGTGGTCCGTATGGGCGATCTCGTCGAGCAAACCCGCATGGAAGGTATGGGGTTTCGGGCCTTGGTGCGTCTGATCCGTTCCGGGCATCTGAAGACGCTCGGATATGAGCGCATCTCCCATGATGCGATGGTTTTCAAGGCGAAGGAGGTCTGAAGATGTCTAAGTATCGTTTCAAACATACTGGTAAGGCCAAGCTTCGTGTGAAGACTGGCGCAGATGCCGAAATCAGCAACCAGCAGTATGATCTTGCCACGCTTCTCGCGGAAGTGGCTGTCAAACGAAATCAATTGTCCGGCAAAAGCCTGCGTTCGCAGCGCCCTTATGTGGTTGCCGTAATTGACGTTGCGACAGGTGTGCTTCTCGGTCTCACTGTGGTTCAGGGCGAACAAAAGCCGTCCCTGAACGAGTTGTTGGGCCGCCCTACGTAGGCTCCACCGATAGCGAAGCCTCAGGTTTTCAATGCGGAAGACCGGAAACCTGAGGCCGCTCCAACCCCCAAAGCTACCCCACCGGCGAGGCCAAATGGCCATCGCATTCATCAGTGCTGCATCACGCAGTCCAGACCCCACGAAAGGATACACCATGGATCTCTCGTTTAGCACCGCCAACGCCCGTTATGCCTTCGGACAGTTCGACCGTGTGTCGATCGATAATCTCCCCTCCAAGTCGAAATGGAAACCGAAACCGGCTACCTTCTCCGCCGGGACGACGCGAGTGGGCTTTGTCAGCAATTCACGCACGCAGATCTCGCACGTTTCGGTCAGCAGAGCCGTATTCGGGTCGAACGCGACTACTTCAATCCGTCTGCAGCACATAAACGGCTGATGTCTACCCAGACATCGATCTCGGCTTTGACCGGGCGTCCCGGGCGCCGTCTCACCAAGAAGGATTTGTACTGTCAGGTTGCTCTGGATCTCCATGCCGAGAAATTGATGACGTTCACGGACACGTCAATGAAAGCCAATAAGGCTCTCCTTCTCGACCGCGTTATGGACATTGCACCCGATGACTTGCCCGAGCCTGGCAAGAAGTTTCGGAAGTCCGAAAACTTCGCCAAGGTTCCCTCGCCACGAACGCTGCGCCGATGGCTCGCTGGACTCAACAAGTTTGGGCTGATTGAGCATCTCGATCGGGTCTCCGCACGCGGAAACCGCGGTTCTCGTCTCTCACCAAGCGAGTACGCGCTGATGATGAAAGGGGTCCGCGGATACATGTCGCCGGACAAGCCCACAATTCAGGCGATCGCCGAGGGCGTGAAGCTTTCCTTTGAAAAAGAAAACGCGGAACGCGAAGCGCAAGGTAAGCCTAAGATGAAAGCGCCGAGCCGGGAAACCATTCGGCTTGCTGTGCGTGCCCTGGACCCGTTTCTGGTGGAATTGAAGCGCAACGGCGCTGCAGCTGCACGCAAGAAGTTTCGCCCCGTCACAACAGGTCTTTCCGTGACGCGTCCTCTGGAGCGGGTGGAGATCGATGAATGGACGGTCGATGCGCAGACTTTGTTGGTGAGCACCGACATCTATGGGCTCTTTACCGATGAGGAGAAGCATTCGCTCGGTCTGTATTTTGAAGAGCACGAAGATCCGAAGACCGGAAAGATCAAGCAGAAAAAGATGGCTCGCTGGACCCTGACCGCCGCGATCTGTTGTGCCACCCGGTGCATTGTCGGGTTGGTGCTTAGTCGCGCGCCAAACGCAGAGGCCGCAGTCCAGTTGTTGCAGATGATCACGACGGACAAGGGGGCCTGGGCAGACGCTGTGGGTGCCCATACGCCTTGGGACATGCACGGCACTCCGGAGTTGATTGTCTTTGATGGTGGCCCAGCGTTCAAATCTTTGCGGTTTCGGATGTCAGCCGAGGATCTCGGTGTGATGTGGGAAATGGCGATGAACGGCGTCCCTGAGAACCGCGGCACCATTGAGCGATTTTTCAGTACGTGCTCCGGTGACTTTGCCTCCCGCCTTTCGGGTCATACGTTCCGCGGCATTATGGAGAAAGGTGATGTGGACCCGGAAAAGCGCGCAGCATTGACCTTGGATGATCTGACTTTTGCGCTGATCCGCTGGGTTGTCGAGATCTACCACAACACTGAGCACTCCGGTCTTGACAACGAGACGCCGGTTCAGGCCTGGCGGCGCCTGAACAAGCTGCATGGCGTCACCCCGCCGCCAGACTCCGAAATGATGCGGATTTGCTTCGGGCAGGAGCGCGAGTATCGCTTGGACAAAGAAGGCATCACCGTTCTCGGTGTGACTTACCAATCAGAAATTCTGCAAACTTACTTTCGTCGGAAGAACCCAGGGTCTGTCAAGGTTCGCTGGCATCCCAAAGATGTAGGCGCGATTTCGGTGCTGATGGGGGAAGAGTGGTGCAACGTTCCCTCTAACGACGCGTCCCTCAAGGGCGTTGCAGCACAAACCTGGCTCACTGCTGTGCGGCATGTGCGCGCCGGTAACCCGAAGGCGGATCGGCTGAACAATGCTGTCGTCCGGGAAGCTATTCTTGCGATCAAGGCTCGAAACGAGGTTGCGATGGCGAAGGCTGGGCTGAACCTGGAGGATTGGTCTGAAGATCGGTTCAAGCGTGAGGAAAAGAACATTCTTGCAGGTGTGAAATTTTACGAGCCGGAAGCGCCATCCAAGACGAAAGGCGAGCTTGGGAGTGAGCTGCCTTCGGTTGACGATTTGACCGGCGAAGTCGGCGACGACACCGAAGCGCAGGCTGGCCGCAAAGGCCGGAACGGCACCTCGTCGGCGTCAGCCATCACCTTCGAGGAGGAGTGATCATGATGGATCAACACACTGCCGAGCAGGCTCTCGAGGCCCTGCGTGAGCTGCATATCGGAACGGATCGGGACGCGGAAGCCGCGTCCCACATCGAGCGGCTTTTCGAGAAGGACGCTGCGGGTCATCGGACGTCTGTCGCAAAACGGTTCACCAAGACCCGTGAAACGCGTGGCGTGATGGTAATCGGGGAGCCCGGGAGCGGAAAATCCCATCTCGTCAATCGCACCCTCGAGAAACTACCGATGTTGCAGGCGCAAGAAGATGGCACTCCGCGCTACATTGGTTGCGTCGTGCCCAGCCCCGCAACATTCAAAAGCATGATGGGCGAGTTGCTGAAGGCATCCGGATATCCTGTTGAAAGTAAACGGCAGGAGGCGTGGTCGCTGGTTCAGGATCTGCGCTATCGCTTGGCCGAGCTGGAGATCAGCCTGATCTGGATCGACGAAGCGCAGGACCTCTTCTGTGCCGACCGCAACCTGATCCTGAGGGCGCTGAAGTCGCTGATGCAGGGTGAGCATGCCATCACGATCATCGTGTCCGGCACGAAAGAACTCGCCACCGTGATCCGCAGTGACCAGCAGGTAAAGCGTCGCTTCACGTCCATTGTCTTGCCCGAACTCACCGAGGAATACGATGGTGAGAATTTCCGCGAGATCATGGCGCATTATTGCCAACGGGTCGGGGTTCACGCTCCGATGGAGACCGACTTGGTCGGAAGGGTGTTCCACGGTGCCCGGTACTGCTTTGGACGGGCGGTGGAGTTGCTGCTGCTGGCATTCGAGTTCGCGATTGAGAACGAAGACCCGCATCTCGAAATTGCACACTTCGCTTCGGCCTACGCGATGCAGGAAGCCTGTTCTGCGTCGGAGAATGTCTTCTTTGTAGAGCAATACTGGCTGATCAAGACAGACCCAGAGGAGGATGAGAAGCCGCGTCGAACCTCCCGAAACCGGAGAGCCAAATGAGCAAGTTGTTTCCTTACATCCCCTTCATCGCTGATGAAACGCCGCTGTCTTGGGCAGCGCGCCAAGCGGCCTTCCATACTGGAGGCTGCTTGGTCCCGTTTCTGAATGACCTGCAGATCCCCGCCGTTGATTTTGCGCGTGGATTGCCTGAGGCCGTCATGCGCCTCTGTGAGAAGGCGGGGCAGGACCCTTCACCGGTGTTTCACAATACTATCACGGCGATTGGTGCGCGTCGTTTCACACTGCGCGGACATGAATTCTCGGCTGAGTTCACGACGGGCGTCGAAACCCGCATCTGTCCGTTCTGTTTGGCTGAAGATCAGGTGGGCCGTGACCGCCCCGATGTCGCACTTCGTCATCGTCTGGCGTGGCGCTTGGCTGCTGTGCGGACCTGCGCCACTCATGGTGTGCCGCTTCGGGATATTCGGCTGGGCAAATGGGATGACCAATTGCACGAGCTGCAAGGCATGGGTGCTGCAATCGAAGCTGAGCTGGTTTCACCACCCGATACTGAGCCTAAGGCTCCTTCCGATTTGCAAGTTTATGTTGAACGCCGTCTTGAGGGGCAGACGGGCCCGGTGTGGCTTGATGGCCAGCACATCGACCAAGCGTCGCGTGCGACAGAAATGCTCGGTGGTCTGCTGGCTTTCGGACCAAAAAAGCAGGCCGCTACGATGACATTGCCCATGTGGGACGAGGCCGGACGGGCAGCGTGGAAACTGGTTTCAGAAGGTGAGGGGGCCGTGTCAGAATTTCTATGTGCATCGCTGGATGCCAGCATCCGTCAGGAGGCCCAGGCGCGGCCTAGGAAGGCCTTTGGCATGCTTTACAGCTGGCTGTCCGCAAGCCGTCTGTCAAAAGATCCCGGGCCGATCCGACCGCTGCTACGCAATGTGATCTTGGAGAACGTGCCACTGGTCGCCGGGCAGAACCTGCTGGGCGAACCTGTGACGGAACCGCGCCTGAGCAGTATCAACGCCATCGCCAAAACCGAGTTCATTCACGCGACCACTTTACGCAACATCTTGCAGGTTGCGGGGCTGGTCGAGGACCAGAACGGTTCCCAAAGCGCGGGCAATATTATCGTGGACTATGCGCGGGCACGCGATCTTGTCAGTGACGTAAAACATGCTGTGCCGGTCACGCAAGTGCCCGACCTTCTTACCACCTCCCGGCCTGTTGTCGCCATTCTTGTCGAGCTAGGGGTCCTGACCCGCATACAGGACCATGGGGAATTGAAGAGTAAAGTTGGAAAGGCAATCGACGGTCGCAGCATCCAGAAACTTCTGGCTGATTTACGAGAGCAATTCTTGGAAATTGAGGATGCTCCTGAAGGCTGCGTACCCCTTGCAAAATCAGCGGAACGAACTCGGGTGAGCCTCAAGCTGATCTTGGAACTTTTGTTTGGCCGTCACCTTGACCAAGTGTTTCGACTTTCTGGCCATGAAGGGTTCGGCGCAATCGTTGTCGACGTTGCCGAGATCAAGCGCGTTCTCGAATCCCCGCCACCGGGCTTGTCGGAGGACGCATATTTCAGGATCCCCTGATCGACGATCAGTCGGGTTTCCGGCCAAAATTTGAAATGCCGCCTTCGGGCGGCATTTTTTTTTCGAACTTTCGATGGTCATTTGAAATGGGTGGAATGGACAAAACGGCCGCCCCAGCGTGTTTTGCCCTAAAATTTAGTCAATAAAATCAATGGATAGATTGTTCTGGAAGTCAAATAGTGGACATTTATTGGTGGGTCCCACAGTAAGCACCCGGACCATCTCGACGAAAAAGATCGCCAAAAGCTAGAGGTTTTCCGCAACGGGGCTGAGCTCGTCTCTGTTGAGGCTAAGCCCCGGCCGGATGAGATCGCCGCTGCCATCCATGACGAAACGCACTGGATGGCAGCGGCTGCAGAAATGGTTTGGCAAACTTACCCCACAGAAGAATTTTACTCAGCGCCCTGTTCAAACCGCACAGCAAGATCGCGTGTTGCCTCTTTTGCCGCGATTACCGAACGGTCGTGTCGCGCGTCCTTGAACTCCTGATACTCGATCGCAATGGTTTCGATGTCTGCCGCATCAACACCAAGGTAATGTGCGCAGGCGGCGATTGCGGGGTCCAGCGCATTCATATGCGCCCGTGGCCCGCCGGGTTCAAATCCGAACTCGCCGCGCGATGACAGGACGACCAGCTGCTTGCCCTTCAGGATCGGCTCTATCGGAAAGTCGCCCCGCGCCAGGTCGAAAGAAAAGGTCCGCCCGATCCGGGCGATGTGATCAATCCAACCCTTCAGGGCGGCAGGCACCCCGTAGTTGTACATCGGTGCGCCCAGCACGATGATATCTGCGGCCTCGACCTCGTCGATCAGCCGGTCCGACAAAGCCAGCCGCTCGGTCATCCAGTCTTCGCGGGCCTCAGGCGGGGTAAAAGCTGCGTGGATAAACCGGTGATCAATCGCCGGTATCGGGTCTTGCCCGATGTCGCGGGTGATCACCTTGGCGTCCGGGTTGGCCGCCAGAAATTCGGTCGTGAACAGCGTCGTCAGCATACGCGTCAAAGAGCGGTCTTCCAGCTGTGCGCTGGCGTCAATACGAAGCAAGGTGGTCATGGCGTTCTCCTGTGTTGGGGTCGGTGTGGCCCCGTCGCAGCAGGAGGTAGCAATGGCCAAAACCTTTGGCCAAAGCGAATATTTCAGGCATAAGATGAATAAGATTCACCCTGCGGGACACCCATGCGGAAACTGCCACCTTTACACGCACTGCGCGCCTTTGAGGCTGCCGCCCGGCATCTGCATTTTGCCGATGCGGCAGAGGAACTGGGCCTGACGCCGACCGCGATCAGCCATCAGGTGCGCCAATTGGAAGATATTCTGGGGGTGCCATTGTTCCACCGCTTTCCCCGGCCCGTGCGTCTGACGGCGGCGGGGGAAAAGCTGTTTCCGGTGCTGCGTCAGGCGCTGGACCAGATTGCAGGCACAATCGACCAACTGTCTGTCACCACAGCCGAAACGCCGCTGCGCCTCTCGGTGACCATGGCCTTTGCCAGCCGCTGGCTGATGGCGCGCCTGCCGCGCCTGCGTGCCGAAACGGGGTTGAAAATCACGGTCGAGGCCGCCGACCTGCCCGCAGATCTGCATGCGTCGGATATCGATATGGCAATCCGCTATGCGGGCCAGCCCGATGACCGGGCGGAATGGCACCGGCTGGTTGACGATGCGATCATTCCGGTCTGTGCGCCGGATCTGGTGACCCTGCCGCTGTCGCCGGATGGCATCATGGCGCTGCCCTTGCTGGACTACCGCTGGAAATCCGCCTCGCAGAATGCGCCCAGTTGGCAGCGCTGGCATGCCCGCGCCGGCGTCCGGGCATCCCTGCCTGCTGTGGCCCAGACCTTCTCCGAAGAAATCCACGCGATTGACGCAGCGGTGTCGGGGCAGGGCGCGGTGCTGGCCTCGCAGCTTCTGGTGGCGGATCTGCTCAACGCCGGTCAGCTTGTACAACTTTCCGACATCGCCTTGCCCGGCCTGACCTATTGGGCGGTGTTCCTGTCCACTCATCCGGATCAGGACCGGCTGGCGCAACTTTTGGACTGGTTGCGCCAGCAATGCTGAATCAGGCGGCCGAGACAGAAACGGACAGGCTGCGCGGCACCGCATCTGCACCATTGATCGGCAACAGATCCATCGGACAGGCAGAGACCACGGCGATCAGGTCCTTCTCGGCCCGAAAGGTCACCGCGTCACCGGCCCGCGAGACGGGCGGCAGCCAGACCATCTCACCCGCTGCACGGGCGGGCGTGTTCATCCACAGATTGAACGGGCAGGGCACCTGCGGCAAGGCCACGCCAATCGCCGCCAGGACCATGCGCAGGTTGTCGGTACAATTGTCGTGATACCCCTGATGGCCCAGCTCGTGATACCGGTGAATGTCGCAACAGGCGACAAGCGTGTCATGCACCCCCTCTGAACTGTCAGACAGCAGCGTCAGGATCGCCCGCCTGCGGTTGGTCACCAACGCATCACCGGCAGAGGGGCAGAGTTTGCGCAGGTTCGGGCGCATATGCTCCATCGACAGATGCTCACCGGGGTCGGCGGCGCTGAAGGTCCAGAAATCCGCGACCTGACTGCCGTGGGTGTTGGTGACGGGCCGTCCGTCACGCCCATCTGATCTGCCGACGTCACTCTGGCATCAAGTTCGTTGAAATTCGGCAGTGTCTTCTCCTTCCGAGATGGGCGTGCTGTTCGACAAATTTCAAGGTTACCGTGTTTTGCGGTGCCGGTTGCCTGTCAGCCGAAGACCATCGCGCATGTTCTTTCCGAGCAGCATGATATTCACCGCACCCGCACAAAGTTCGACGGCCTGAACAACGTAAAACCCGGTATCGAATGAACCTGCCTGCGCCTTGAACGAAAGGTAGAACGCTGAGGGCATTAAGATCAGGATACCGTTGGCTGCGATGAATGGCATGCGTTGCTTCTTCGCCGCTATCAGCGGGCCGCGCATCTTCTTTCCAAGCTGAAAACCTGACCCGCCGACCGCCATCAATGCCGGGATCAAGATTAGAAACCCCCATAGAACCAATGATTTGACGGTCGCGACTGCTTCCGGACCGGCAAACAATTCCGACATCGCTGTTGCAAGCCAGAAGCTTGTGATCATGAAAAGGGCTATTGTCCCAGCTATGGGATGGATGACCTTGACCATAAGTTATCTCCTGAAGTCACCAATTTAGATAGCAAGCTATATATTATTGCATAGCATGCTATGCAAGTGGTAAAAGATAGGTATGGATTTCGCCAAGGATCAATCGCCGGGGTATCTTGTAAACCACGTCGCCCGCATCTTTGCGCGTGGCCTGACAGCCAGGATTAAACCGCTTGGCCTGACCACCGGTACATTCCCGGCGTTACTGGAGCTTTGGGAGTCCGATGGGATGACTCAGAAGCAGTTGGTCGAAAAGCTGGACATCGAGCAGGCCACCATGGCCAACACTCTTGTGCGCATGGAGCGTGACGGGCTCATTGTCCGAAAAAAGGATGCAAGCGACGGGCGGATGCAGCGGATCTGGTTGACCGCGCGGGCACGCGCTTTGCACGGCCCCGCGACCAAGGCAGCGCTGGCGGAAAACACAGAGACGCTCGCCAGCCTGTCCCAGGACGAACAAAGACAGTTCACCGCGCTGATGCACAAGGTCATCGCCGCAAGCAGACACCGAACCGACACCAGCACGGATTAGGTCGCAGTCCTGCGCCAGGGCTTTTGCCTTGAACACCGGCTTCCTGCGCATGCCGGTACTTCCTGCCAGTTACAGCGATGGTCCATGTCTCGCTGAAGGCCACGATAGACATCGCTTGTCGGAAGGGGTGGGGCGGTGCCATACATCTGGCAACTCTACTTTCGGTAAAGGGCATAAAAATGTATCTTCTGACTGTCGCCGGAATATGGGCTATCGCGGTGGCGACGCCCGGACCCAACTTCTTCATCGTGGCACAGTCGGCGCTCTCCGGGAGCCGGATCGCAGCTTTCGCTGCTGTTGCAGGTGTCTCCACCGGAACACTGATCTGGGGGCTTGCAGGCTGGCTGGGAATTAGCGCGCTCTTTGCAGCAGCCCCGACAGCCTATATAATATTGAAGCTGGCAGGTGGCGCTTACCTGCTCTTTCTGGGCCTGCGGTTGCTTTGGTCTACCCGCAGGCCGACCAACCTTGACTCCGGACAGGCCGCCGCGAGTCACGTGACAAGCAGTGCCTCATACCGGCTCGGCCTCATGACCAATCTTGCCAATCCAAAGTCGGCTATCTTCGTGACGAGCGTCTTTGCGACGGCTTTGCCGATTGATGCAAACTGGACGGAAGGACTTGCCGCGGTCGCCATTATGGTCACGGTGTCGGTGGGCTGGTATGCCTTGGTCGCCCTTGTCCTCGCTCAGCCCCGGATAAGTTCAGCTTATTTAAGGGCGCGGCGGATCATTGATGGTGTTACAGGTTTGATTTTCGCGGGCTTTGGTATGCGACTTTTGCTGGCTCAAAAATAACTAGGTCGGGAACGACCGGAAAGTCCGCGCAAGCTCAAGCGCGGCACGCCGGTCGACGCTCTGTCCGCAGAAATCCCGCTTCGGCTTGCCCGTCCGGTCGGATGTCCCGCTGGGTGTCCCTTGCCACTTCGCGCAGATGCACCCCCAACAGGATCAACCCCGGCCACAGCATATAGGCCTCGATCTCCAGGTTCTCGCCAAAGGACAGCAGCACGATGGTCATCAAGATACCCATCGGCAGCCGTCCACGCGGGTGGCGGGCGGCGTCAAGCATCGCGAAACAGGTGTGCCAGACCATCGGCACCAACAACGCCGCAAACCCGACCAGCCCCTTGACGAACAGCAATCCGAACCACGTGTGGTGACTGCCGATGGGCATATATTCCACCGCGTGCGATCCGGGGTGAATGGTGCCATGACCGAACCACACCGCCTCGTTCTGCCAGCGCTCGTAGGCAATGCGTTGCAGCGTCTCGCGCACCCGCGTGCTGTCGGCCCGCGCCCCCTTGAAGGTGGCCACGGCGTCCTGCGCCAATGTGACCAGCGCCGTGCCCAGAACCGCCAGCGATGCGGTCAGGGTGGCCGTCACATGCCACGCCCAGCCTTTCAGCAGCAGTGGCATCATGCGCGGCGCAATGGTGCAGGCCACCAGCCCGACCAGACCCATCCGCGACTTGGACGCAAGGATCATCAGAATGCCCGCGCCGACACCGGCCAGCATCCATTTGCGGTCTTTCTCCTCCAGCGCAAAAAGCACCATGACCACGCCCAGCAGCGCGGCGAAGGGCGACCAGGGGGCATAGAACTGCCACCGTGGCGTCCAGCTCGCCGGATCGTAAGTGAACAGGAAAACCGAGAAATATTCAGGCCCCGGCCCGCCCACAGCCTTGAGCGGCGAGGTAAAGATACGCTCGGGCAGGCCGATATAGGGCGCGATCAGCAGCAGCGGCGCCAGCGCCAGCGTCCACGCGCCGATCACGCATTGCCCACGGATCAGCAGCGACCGCCGGATCGGCAACACAGCGCCAACCAACGGGAACAGCGCCAGCAAGGCCCAGCCCTTGGCCCAGCCGATCGACGACTTGATCGTCTGTTTCAGCCCCAGTCCCCAGTCCAGATGCCCGACCCACAGGGCCACCAGCATCACGAACATGCCGATGAACCAGCACCAGACCAGCGGCGGCACCGATCCCGTCGCACGCAGGTCCGCGCGCATGGCAGGCCCCAGGTACAGCGCCAGCGCCGCCATGCCGCCCAGCACCCAGGCCAGCACCGGCCCGACCACATACAGCGCGCCCACTGCGTACAGCGGCCAGGTGTAGACCATCGCGCGGTACACCATGCGCTCGGCGGGGTTCTGCGGTGTCATGCTGCGGCCTTGCGCAGGCCAATCAGCCGCCCGATCAGCGCCGAGCGCATCCAGCCCAGCAACAGGCCCAGCATCATCATCATCGTCGCAGCGCCGCCCGCAGCCACCGCCAGCTTGCGGTTGGGCGACGACGGGCGGTCGGGCAGGGACGGGTTTTCCAGCACCTGCACCAGCGGATAGGACGCATAGACATCGGATTTGGTCGATTGGGTGCGCGCGATGGCGGTGGCAAAGACCGCCTCGGCCACCGAAAAGTCGCGTTGCAGGTCCTGCAACCGCGCCGCCGCCGCCGCAAGCCCTTGCTGCCTGGCCATATCCTCGGCCAGCCGCGCCGAAAGGGTGGCGTGCTGTTGCACGATGCCTGCGCGCTCCGCATCCATCCGCACCAGTTGCGCCAGCAGATCGGCCCGCGCGCCTGCGGGCGCCAGATCAAGCCCGTCAAGCTGCCCGGGATTCAATCCCGTCACCGCAACCGCCTGCCGCAAGGCGGCCCCGGTGGCCGCGGCATGGGCGGCGCGCGCGTCCTGCACCTTGGGGTGGCCTTCCCCGAACTGCGACCGTGCCTCGGACAGCTTGGCCGCCTGTGTGCCGACCTCTTCGGTCAGCGTCAGGAACTGCGCGTCGGCGTATACTTTCAACGTGGCCGCCGCCGCCGTGGCGGGCAGGCCCAGCGTGGCCTCCAGCGACGCCACGCTTTGCGCTTTCTCGCTCAGCGTCGCCGCCAGATCCTGCACACGGCTTTGCAACAGACGGTTGGTTTCCACCATCGCATCGAACTGCGTGCTGGACACCAACCCCGTTTCGTCCTGCAACCGCGCAATGTCGGCGCGGGTGGCGGCAACCGAATTGCGATAGTCGGCAATCGCAGCCAGCCCGCTGTCCTCGCGGGTGTTCTGTTCGTCGGCCCGCAGCGCGTCCAGCTCGGCAAAGAACGCCGCCAACAGCGCGTCACCGCGCGCCTGCGCATCCTCGGCACTGCCGCCGGTCATCTCCAGGTGAATCAGGCTGGTCTGGTCCACCAGATTGATGCGCGGTTTGCCAAAGTCCTGACGGCTCAGCCCCATCGACGTGGCCGCCGCCGCCAGAATACGATCCGCCCCGATCAGCCGCTTGTAGGTCTCGGTCGGGCTGACCGAATTGCTGGCAAAGGCCGAATTGGCATAGGACGACGCCTGTCCGATGCCGTTCAGGTTCAGCGAAGCCGACGCGCCCGAGCCGGGCAAGATCAGCGAGGTCTGCGATTTGAACGACAGCGGCGCGGTGCGCAGATAGCCGGTGATCGGCGCCCAGATCAGCGTGCCGCCCATCAACGCAAAGGCAAGATAGCGGGGGAACCGGCCCAGATCGCTGACACGGCCGCCCAACAGGATACGGCGCATCGAAATGCGGCGTTTGGCGGGGGCAGGGGGGGCGAATGCTGTGGCGTCTTGGTGTGTCATCGGGCGTCTCCTTTGCCCGTGACATTAACCAAGTTTTAACGTTAACGCGCGCACGCGCTTGGCTGGGCGCGGGGGCATTGGGGGCACAGGCCCTATCCGTCGGGATAGGTCAGTACAGCCCCGCCTCGCGCGCGATCAGCGCCGCCTGCGTGCGGTTGGCAGCGCCAACCTTGCGGTACAGCGTCTTCATATGCAGCTTCACCGTGGGTTCGGTGATGTCCAGATCGCGGGCGATTTCCTTGTTCGACTTGCCCTCGGTCAGCCCCTTCAACACCTGCAACTCGCGCGGCGACAGCTTTTCCGCCAGCGGGTGTTTGGCGGTTTCGTCGACAGCGGTCATAAAGTCGATGGGGGCGTATTGTTCGCCCATGGCCATGAACTTGACCGCGTTGATCATGGATTTCGCCGGCAGCGTCTTGGGCACGAAACCGGCAGCACCGGCCTCCAGCGCCTGCTCGGCAATGTCGCGCGTGGCCTCGCCCGACAGCAGCGCCACCCGTTGCCCGCCATCCAGCGCCAGGGCGTGCTTCAGACCGTCCAGCCCGTTCATCCCCGGCATGTTCAGATCCAGCAACACCAGGTCAAACCGGTCCTCGTCCGCAATCAGCTTGCAGGCACCGGACAGATCGGCCGCCGTGCGGGTTTCGATGTCACCCTGCGCTTCCAGAAACAGCACAAGCGTATCGCGCAGCAAGTCGTGGTCGTCCGCAATCAAAACACGCATGTCGTTCTCCTTTAAGTAGCACAATGTCTAAAGCGCTATTGCGGATCTTGCACGCTTAAATTCAGGCAAATTTGTGACCGGTCCACAGCGCAACAGGATAGCCACCTGTCCGACCGGATAGGGCTTTGTCCCACTGGTAACGGTTCGTTAACCAAAGTGGCGCGCGGCTGTCCGTCCGCTCCGTTGAGCGGTGACAGCGCATCGGACACCCTAAGGCAACTTCTGCAACCTCAAGGACTTGCCCGATGAAACACGCTGCCTTCGCCACTGACACCACCGCTTACATGCCTGCCGTTCCTGCACGGGTGAACACCACCCATCTGCCCGCTCTGGGGCTGGATCTGGTCGACGCATCCCAGACGCAGGCCATCGCGGCGCTGCTCGCCCCGGGCCGCCGCCGCGCGTATTTCATGAACGCGCATTGCTGCAACATCCGCCGCCGCGACACCGCCTATGCACAGGCCGTTGCAACCGCTGATATGCTGCTGCCCGACGGCATCGGGGTGGAACTGGCGGGCCGCATGACCGGCAAACGGCTGGCGGCAAACCTGAACGGCACCGACCTTGTCCCTGCGCTGCTGGCACAGGCGGCCAGCATGGGCAAATCGGTCTATCTGTTCGGCGGCACCCCCGGCACCGCACAGGCCGCCGCGAACCGTCTGGTCAACACCATCCCCGACCTGCGCATCGCCGGCACCCGCGATGGCTTTGCCGGCGCCGCAGACACCGACGCGGTGATCCATGACATCAACGACAGCGGCGCCGACATCGTGCTGGTGGCGCTGGGTGTCCCGATGCAAGAGCTGTGGCTGCACGCAAACGCCCACCGGATCGACGCGCCTCTGACGCTGGCCGTGGGCGCGCTGTTCGACTTTCTGGCCGGCACCGTCGCCCGCGCCCCCAAGGCCGTCCGCCGCGCACGTCTTGAATGGGTCTGGCGTCTGGCACAGGAACCGCGCCGCATGGCCAAACGCTATCTCGCAGGCAACACCAGCTTTCTGGCACACGCCGGCATCAAGGCACTGCGCCAACTGCCCGTCGCGGATATGCAACGCCGCTTTCTGGACATCACCGTCGCAGGCAGCGCGCTGGTGCTGCTGTCGCCGCTGCTGGCGCTGACGGCGCTTGCGATCAAGGCCGACAGCCGTGGTCCGGTCCTGTTCAGCCAGACCCGCGTGGGCCGCAATGGCAAAGAGTTCCGCATTTTCAAGTTCCGCTCGATGACCACCGACGCCGAAACGCGCCGCGACGCACTGCTGGCCTCGTCCGACCGCGAAGGCGTGTGTTTCAAATCCCGCCACGATCCCCGCGTCACCCGCGTGGGCCGCTTTATCCGGCGCTTTTCCATCGACGAGCTGCCGCAGATCCTGAACGTGCTGCGCGGCGAAATGGCCATCGTCGGCCCGCGCCCCGCATTGCCCTGCGAAGTGGCCGCGTACCCCGCCCGCGCACTGGGCCGTCTGGCGGTCAAACCCGGCATCACCGGTGTCTGGCAAGTGTCTGGCCGCGCCACCATCGGCTTTGACCAGATGGTCGAAATGGACCTGTCCTATGCCGACAGCCGCACCCTGATGCTGGACCTGATCCTGATCCTGAAAACCTTTGGCGCGGTCACGTCGGGCCGCGGCGCTTACTGATCCCCCCTGAAATACGTACAAAAGGACCTGAAATATGTCACACATTCGCAAAGCCGTCTTTCCCGTCGCAGGCATGGGCACCCGTTTCCTGCCCGCCACCAAATCCATCCCCAAAGAGATGCTGCCGCTGGTGGATCGCCCGCTGATCCAATACGCCGTGGACGAAGCCCGCGCCGCAGGCATCGAAGAGTTCATCTTCGTGACCGCCGCAGGCAAGGGCGCATTGGAAGACTATTTCGACACCGCCGCAGCCCTGGAACAGCGCCTGACCGCCAATGGCAAAACCGCAGCCCTTGCCGCGCTGGACCGCACCCGCATGGCCGAAGGCGCGCTGTCCTTCGTCCGCCAGAACAACCCGCTGGGTCTGGGCCACGCCGTCCGTCTGGCCGCGCGGCTGATCGGCAACGAACCCTTTGCCGTGCTGCTGCCCGACGACGTGATCCGCGCACCCCAGGGCGCGCTGAGCCAGATGGTCGCCGCCCACGCGCAGCACCGCGGGCACATGGTCGCCACGATGGACGTTCCCCGCGCGGCAACCTCGTCTTATGGCATACTGGACGTGGCCAACACCCACGGACGGCTGGCACAGGCGCGCGGGCTGGTGGAAAAGCCGCGCCCCGAAAACGCCCCCTCGACCAGCGCCATCGTGGGCCGCTATATCCTGGAACCGTCGATCTTTGACCGCCTGGCCGACATCGGCCCCGGTGCCGGTGGCGAATTGCAACTGACCGACGCGATCAGCGCCGATCTGGCCCGCACCGGTGTCACCGGCTACCGGTTCGACGGCGAGCGGTTCGATTGCGGATCGGTGCAGGGCTTTGTGCAGGCCACCGTCGCCTTTGCTCTGGACCGCCCCGAGCTTCAGGCGGAACTGGGCGCGTTCCTGACCGACTGTGCGGCGCCAATGTCCGCCGCCGCCTGACCCCGCACCTATCCCTTCGGGTAGGTGGCTATCCCTCTGACCCGATGCATGTTGGTCCCTTATCTGTCATACAAGGGCCAACCCCACTCACAGGACGTTCACCATGTTAAGCCATATCACTCACGCAACAGCCGTCCTTGTCCTTGGTGCGTTGCCGGTCCTTGCTCAGGATCTGGCAGCGCCCCGGGGCGACGTGATCCTGACCGTTTCGGGCCAGATCGACACCACGAACGCGGGCGACACCGCGCAGTTCGACCTGGACATGCTGGAAGACCTCGACGCCACCACCTTTGAAACATCCACCATCTGGAGCGAGGGCACCCACACATTCCAGGGTGTGTCGCTCAAGGTTCTGGCCGACCGTCTGGGCATAGACGGCGCCACATTGCGCGCGACGGCGATCAACGACTATTCCGTCGACATCCCGCTGACCGACGCCGTCGAAGGCGGCCCGATTGTCGCCTACAAGATGGACGACGCCACCATGTCGGTGCGCGACAAGGGGCCGCTGTGGATCGTCTACCCCTATGACAGCGATGCGGCCTACCGGTCCGAAGTGATCTATTCGCGCAGCATCTGGCAACTCGACCGCATCGAGGCATTGGACTAGGGTCGGTCCAACCGGGCGCTTTTGCCGTCCGACCCTCAAACAACGGGAACATCATTCTGCCCCCCTCGAACCGCAAGTCATACCGCGCACGGTTGATCGCCTTTGTCCTTCTGGGGGCGATTGGCCTTGTCGGGATCGTCCTGCTGTCGCACAACGTCACCCGCGACCTGAAACTGCTGAACTCGGCCAGCTCGGACAACGTGCAATGGACGCTGTCGCAGGCCGAGGTCGAATTCCTCGAATTCCAGATGAACCTGGGCGAAGCCACCAGCGACCCCGCGCCGGACCTCAGGGCGCTGCGGCGCGATTTCGACATCTTCTACAGCCGGATCAACACGCTGGGGCAGGCGTCGATCTATGCCAACCTGCGCGGCCTGCCCGACTTTTCCCGCAATCTGCGCATCGTTCAGACCTTTCTTGACCGCTCGACCAGCGCCATTGACGCCAGCGATGCCGAACTGACCCGCACGCTGCCCGACCTGCTGGACCGCACGAACGCGGTGCGGCCCAACGTGCGCAAGCTGTCGAACTCGGGCCTGAACTTCTTTGCGCATGATTCCGACCGTCGGCGCGGCAGCATCGCCGTCACGCTGACCCAACTGGCGGCGGGTGTTACGTTTCTGATGCTGGTGCTTGTCTTTCTCGCGGCCTACCTCGCACGCCTGAACACCCAAAGCGACAAGCGCCGCGCCGAGGCGATCGAGGCCGGCAGGCGGATGAATATCGTCATCGACACCGCGCTGGATGCGGTGATCGTCAGCGACGCCGACGGGCGCATTCTGGTGTTCAACAGTGCCGCCGAGCAGATGTTCGGCCACAGCGCCGAAGACGCCATCGGCAGCGAACTGGGCCAGCTTATCGTGCCCGATCATCACATCGCAGCCCACGAGGCGGGCATGCAGCGCCTGCGCACAGGCGGCGCCCGCAACGTGGTCGGCAAGGGCCGGGTAAAGCTGGAAGCCAAACGCGCCAACGGCGATATTTTCCCGGTAGAATTCGCGATCCAGTCCGCCACCACCGACGAGGGCGAGATTTTCATCGCCTTCCTGCGCGACATTTCCCTGCGTGTGCGCTCTGAACGGGAACTGGTTGTCGCCCGCGACCGCGCGCTGGCCGGCGAAAAGGCCAAGACCGACTTTCTGGCCACCATGAGCCACGAAATCCGCACACCGCTGAACGGCCTTCTGGGCAACCTGACCCTGCTGCACGACACCCGGCTTAGCGCCAAACAGGCACGTTACATCAAGAACATGGACACCTCGGGCAAGCTGCTGATGAGCCATATCTCCGACGTGCTCGACATCACCAAATACGACGCGGGCAAGCTGCGCCTGCGGCCCGTGGCGATGAACCTCAGCGACCTGTTGCAAGACATCATCGACAACCAAAGCGGTGCGGCACTGGCCCATGACACAACGCTGGAATGGGGCTGGACCGGACCCCAGGCCGACTGGATCTGCGCCGACCGCGACCGCATCCAGCACATCCTGATGAACGTGATCGGCAACGCGGTCAAATTCACCCGCAACGGGCGCATCACCGTCAACGCCGAGGTCGCGCACGACGCGGACGCGGGGCCGGTCCTTCAGATCACCGTCAGCGACACCGGCATCGGCATGGAAGCCGACCTGCAAACGCAGATCTTCGACGACTTCATGACCGGCGACAGCTCGTACGACCGCGATGTGGGCGGCACAGGGCTGGGTCTGGGCATCGCGCAACGTTTCGTCAAGGCGCTGGGCGGCACGATCACCGTCGAAAGCGAAAAGGGCAGGGGCAGCACCTTTGCCATCCATCTGCCCATCGAACCCGTGGCCGCGCCCACCGCCGCCCACGAGGGGCGCGCGACACAGGCCCAGGCCCGCCCCAGCGACATCCTTCTGGTCGAAGACAACGAGATCAACCGCGTCGTCGCCCGCGAAATGCTGCTGTCGGCAGGGCATAAGGTGACCGAGGCGCACAACGGCCAGATCGCCGTGGACATGGCGCAGGCACACCGGTTCGACCTGATCCTGATGGACATCAGCATGCCGGTGCTGGACGGACGCGGCGCCACCCGCGCGATCCGCGCAGGTGCGGGCGCCAGCGCCAACACCCCGATCGTCGCCCTGACCGCAAACGCCATGGCGGACGAGCAAGAGGCGTTCCTGTCCGACGGCATGAACGATATCCTGACCAAGCCGCTGAACCGCGACGGGCTGATCCGTGTGATCGCCAACCATGTGGTGTCTGGCGGCGCACCCAGTGCCATGCCCGAGGTGACGGTGGCCTTTGCCTATCTGGACGATCTGCGCGACACTCTGGGCGTCGACGCGCTGGCCACTCTGCTGACGCGCTATGCGGCCGAGGTTGCGGAGGTCATCGCCTATCTGCAAGACCACGCAAACCACTCAACCGAAGAGGTTGCCCAACGCGCCCACCGCATCGCGGGCAGCTCTGCGGCGCTGGGGGCTGTGGATTTGCGCGCCGCGTTGATCGCGGTCGAAACAGCGGCCAAATCGGGCGACACCGCGCAGATGGTTCAGGCCATCGACCGGTTGCCGGATGTCTGGGCGGCCACGCAGCCGCAGATGACCGCCGAACGGCGCGCCAGTTCCCGCATGGAATGAAAGGGCAAAGCGGCCATTTGAAATGGAACGCAAAGCCGCGCATCGACGGGCCGAGGTGCGGCGACCCTACGGTATTGACTGGCACTTTATGGCAGCCAAGCACATCCGACCTGTCCGTCACGCGCAACAGCAGCCAGATCGCCGTGCCGTGGGGCGGCCCGTCGATGCGCGGCGGCCTGCGGCCTTGTCCCGCGCTGGGGAAGTTGAAATGGCCCCATTTCCCGCTTTCGCCGCCCCCTGCGCAAAGGTCCGGTTTCCCATTTCGGGTCAGTTTGTGACGCAAAGGCCAAAGTCGCCTGACGTCACACCTTACAGCGCGAGCTGCCCCAGAACCCGGCCAACTTCACCGATGTTGGTGATCGTGCTGTCATAGCAGGCGATGGAATCGCCGGGCAGCAGATAGGGGTCGTAATCATCCCGATCCGCCCGCCGCAGCAGGTTTTCAATGTCGCGCTCGATCACCACCGACACGCCGGTGACGGGATTGCGCGAGAACAGCACCGACGACCGGTGCGCGCTGGTCGCGCGCGCGCCACCGACGCAGTTGGTGTTGATCACCGCTTGCAGATAGCGCGTGCCATAAGGGATCTCGCGCACATCGCGCCCCACGGCAGACAGGGCATTGCCCGCAGCCGGCTGGGTCAGGTTCGACAGAAACAGCGAAACCCCCGGCGGGCTGATCGGGCTGGGGCGCATCAGGTCCTCCTGGAAACAGCCGCGGCTGGGCACCGACACCTCGTCGCCGGTCAACAGCATGATGTCGACGGCATTCTGCCCCTCGAACACGCCGCGCATGTCCAGCACATAAAGTTGCCCGCCGCGTCGCACTTCAACGGCGGAAATATCCGCATCGGGCCGCACACCACCCGCCGCCCGCAAGGCCGCCGACAGGTTGCGCGCTTCGGTCGAGGCCCCCAGGGCCCCCTGACGGCGGCTGTCCACCTGATCGCCGGGCACGCCGCCGATCTCGACGCTGCGCGGCTCGAACACGGCGCCGGACACGCCCACGGTGACCGAGGCAAAATCAGCCACCCGCACCGAGATGCGCGGACGGTCCACAAAGAAATCACCGGCGATCAACTGGCGTGCAATGTCGCTTTCAATCTCGCTGGTCAAACGCCCCTGCGCACGGATCGGCGGCAGGAACGGCAGCTTGATCGTGCCGTCACGCGACACCACGTAATCGCCGTTGAACGTGTCATCGTCGCCAATGCGCACGTCCACCAGATCGTTGCGCGTCACCCGCTCGCCACGCAGCGCACTGGCCGCCAGCCCCGCGCCCTTGCCGCCGGTGCCCCCACGCGGCGCGCGGCATTTCTGGGCGTTGATGGCCGCAGAGCGCAGAAACTGCGCATTGCCGCGGCTGACATCGGGCGCACGGTACTGGGCCTGATACCCGTCCCCTGCGGCAACCGGCTCAAGGTTGTCAGGCGTGTCCAGCCCCGCACAATTGCCCAGTGCCATCGCAGCCAGCAGCACCGATCCAAATCTCAAGGTCTTTTTCATCATCACGCTCAATCACCATACTTGGCCACGATCCTTGGCCGCTGTCCCGGGCCACGATCCTTAGGTTGAATCATTGTTATGCACTTCACGTCAACGGGTCGAGGGTGCGTTGGCGTTCACGCACCTATCCTTTCGGATATGATGCCATTCTGTTGCGCCCTTTTCCTCTCCTGTGGCGTCCGAGACGTTGGCCCATCCTCAAAGATACAAAGGGACCAACAGATTTGATTGGACCCCGAAATGCCCACCGCAACACCCAAGACTTCCCGCATGGCACAGAACCTGTTTGCCTATGGCGCGTCCGAAGTGGCGGCCAAGGCGTCGCGGTTGCTGGTCGTCGTGGCGGTTGCCCGCTCGCTGGACCTGGCGCAAATCGGTCTGGCCGCCGCGGCACTGGCTGCCGCCGACATCCTCAAGGCGCTGACCGAAAACGGTGTGGGGCAAAAGATCATCGCGGCCCCCGAAGCCGAGCTGCCGCAAACCTGCGCCACCGCGCACCGCATTTTCTGGGTCTGGTGCGTCGGCCTGTTCGTGGCCCAATCCGCCATCGGCTTTGCGCTCTACGCGGCCAACGGCAACGCGGTTCTGCTGGCGCTGATCCTGCTGCTGGCGGGCGAATACCTGTTCATGCCCGCAGGGCTGGTGCAAACCGCGCTGGCCATGCGCGCGGGCAAACTGCGCCAGACGGCGGCGATCTCGGGCGCGCAGATCGTGGGGGCGAACATCCTGTCGGCGCTGCTGGCGCTGGTCTGGCCTTCGGCGCTGGCGCTGATCCTGCCGCGTCTGCTGACCGCACCGTTCTGGCTGATCGCCATGCGCCGCCTGCACCCCTGGACGCTGGACCTGTCGCAGGGCCGCGCGCCGCTGCGTCCGTTCCTCAGCTTCGGCTGGGCCGTGCTGGGGGTCGAGCTGGTCAAGGCGCTGCGCCTGCAAGCCGACAAGCTGATCGTCGGCACGCTGATGGGGGCCGAGGCACTGGGCCTGTATTTCATGGCCTTCAACGCGGGCCTCAGCCTGGCCAATTCGTTCTCGGTCGCCTTTTCCACCGTGCTGTTCCCGCACCTGTGCGCCAGCCATGACAAAGCCGCAGCGCTGCGCCAAAGCATCCTGCTGGCGATGGGGCTGATCACCCCCGCCGTCGTGGCACAGGCCTTGCTGGCCCCCTATTACGTGCCGGTCCTGTTCGGCGCGGGCTGGTCGGGCATCGACGACATCGTGTCGATCCTGTGTCTGGTGGCGATCCCCACAACCCTGTGGTCCGCCACCGCAGGCTGGCTGCGCGCCACGGGCCGTGCCAACCGCGAATTCTGGGTCACCGCCGCCATGACCGCCGCCCTGATGCTGAACACCGCAGCCCTTGCGCCCTTCGGCCTTGTCGCCGTGGCCACCGGCTATGCCATCACCGCGACCGTTCTGATGGTCGGCGCCTCGCTTCCCGCCCTCTCACAGGCCTTCGGCCCCCAACTTGCAAAGGCTTGAACCATGCCCACCTTCTCCGTCATCATCCCCTGCTTCAACGCCGAAGCCACCATCGCCCAGACGCTGGCCAGCGTGGTCACGCAAAGCTTTCCGGGCTGGGAGGCGATCTGCGTCGACGACGGCTCGACCGATGCCACCGTCGCCCTGATCGAGGCCGCCGCCCGGCAGGACGCCCGCATTCGTCTGGTGCGCAACACCGGCAAAGGCCCCAGTGCTGCGCGCAATTTCGGGGTGAAGGACCACGCGAACGCCCGGCTGATCGCTTTTTGCGATGCAGACGACCTGTGGCAGCCGCACAAGCTGACCGAACTGGCGCTGATCTTCCACGATCCGGCCATCGACGGTGTCTACGGTCAGGTCGGGTTCTTCCGGAACCAGCCGGTAGATGCACAGGCGCTGTCCACCGTGCCCAAACACGACCTGACCATCGCGACCCTGCTGGGCGAAAACCCGGTCTGCACCATGTCCAACCTGACCGTGCGCAAGTCGGCCTTTGTCCGCTGCGGCGGGTTTGACCCGCGCATCGTCCACAACGAAGACCTCGAATTCCTGATCCGTCTGGTGGGCTGCGGGGCGCGGGTGGTGCCGACGCCGTCCTTGCAGACGTGGTATCGCACCAGCATCGGCGGCCTGTCCACGGATCTGGACGCGATGCTGAAGGGGCGCAGACAGGCCATCGCCACCGCCGCCAGGTTCGGCGTGCGGCCCAGTGCGGCAAACCATGCCATCCACCACCGCTACCTTGCCCGCCGTGCCCTGCGCGTCGACAAGGGGCGGGGGCAGGCGCTGCGTCACGCCCTGACCGGCTTTGCCCATTCCCCCACAGGCTTCATGTCGCCCGCAAGTCGCGGAGTGATGACGCTGGGGGCCGCCGTGGCGGCCACCGTGCTGCCCCGCAAGCTGCGCCTTTATCTGTTCTCGTAACGCCAACGAAAGCCCTGCCATGACCTTTGCATCCCTCATCATGCCCGCATTCAACGTGCAGGCCACCATGCGTGACACGCTGGCGGCGCTGCTGGCCCAAACTTATCCCGACTTTGAAATCATCATCGTCGATGACGGCTCGACCGACTGCACGCCGGGGATCGCCGCTGAATTCGCCGCCGACGCCCGTGTGCGGGTGATCCGGCAGGCCAACCGCGGCCTGGCCGGTGCCCGCAACAGCGGCATTGCCGCCGCACGCGGCGACGTGATCGGGTTTTGCGATGCCGACGATCTGTGGGAACCGCACAAGTTGGCCCGCCACGTGGCGCATCTGAACGCGAACCCGCACGTCGGCATCAGCTACTCCGGCTCCGCCCTGATGGACGACAACGGCACGCTGACCGGACAGGCACAGCGCCCGCGCCTGCACGGCATCACCGCCAGCCATGTGTTCAAACGCAACCCCATCGGCAACGGCTCGGCCCCGGTGATCCGCCGCGCGGTGCTGGACCAAATCGCCTATCGCCCCCGCCACGAGACCCTGCGCGACTGGTACTTTGACGAAACCTTTCGCCAGTCCGAGGACATCGAATGCTGGCTGCGCATCGCGCTGACCACCGACTGGGCGTTCGAGGGCGTGCCGGGCCTGCTGACCCGCTACCGCATCAACGCAGGCGGCCTGTCCGCGGCCACCGACCGACAGCTTGCCGCGTGGGAACGCATGGTCGAAAAGCTGACGCCGCTGAACCCCGCGTTCTTCACCGTCAACACCCCCGTCGCGCGCGCCTATCAACTGCGCTACCTGTGCCGCCGCGCCATCAGCGATCTGGACGCGCCGCGCGCGCAGGCGCTCAGCCGCGCATGGACCGCGCAATCGCGCCTGCCGCTGATCGAAGAGCCGATGAAATCCGTCGTCACCCTTGCGGCCAGCGCGGCATTGGCCACCTTTGGCAGCGCCAGGCTGTGCCGCGCCATGACACTGGCGCGCCGGCTGCGGCCCGCAGGGGCGGTCCAATGACCGGCCTGCGCGTATTGCATCTGGTGGATGACACCACGGCGGGCGGGGTGATGCGCGTGCTGGACCACCTGCTGACCGCGCCCGAACTGGCGCAACAGGCCACCCACAGCCTGCGCTGCATCAAACGCGGCGGCCTGCCTGTTGCCCGTCTGGATGCCGATGTGCCCGATGTGCCCGATGTAATCGTGTCGCACCTGGCCATCAGTTGGCGCGCGCTGCCGATGCTGGTGGCCCTGCGCCTGATGCACCCGCGCACGCCGCTGATCCATGTCGAACACAGCTATACCGAACATTTCACGCACCACAACGTGACCCGCAAACGCCGCTTTGCCACGCTGTTGCGCATCGCCTATGCCCTGTTCAACCGGATCATCGCAGTCAGCCACGCCCAAAGCGCATGGCTGGTGCAAAGCGGCGCGGTCAAACCCGCCGCACTGTCGGTCATCCAGTCCTGCGTCGACCTGTCCGCCTTTCGCGCGCTGCCCGCACCTGCGGGTCCGGTGCGCGTGATCGGCGCCATCGGCCGGCTGGACGATCAAAAGGGCTTTGACCTGCTGGTGCGCGCGTTCCGCCGGACCGCGACGCCCGACATCGCGCTGCACATCTATGGGGAAGGGGCGCAAGAAAACGCCTTGCGCGCGCTGGCCGAGGGCGATCCGCGCATCGTGTTCAAAGGCTTCGCGCCCGATCCGGTCGCAGCCATGGCCGCCGTCGACGCCGTCGCCATGCCCTCGCGGTGGGAAGCCTACGGTCTGGTCGCAATCGAAGCACTCGCAGCACGGCGCCCCCTGCTGGTCAACGACATTGACGGGCTGTCCGACCACATCGCCTGCGGCGCACATAAGGTGTCGCAGGTCGATATTCGCACCTGGCAGCAAGCCATCGAAACTCTGACAACCGCGCCCGCCGCCACCGACCGCCCCGTCGCCGCAGCCAGCAGCCAGCCCGAGGCCATATTCAACGCCGCATGGACCGCGCTGCTGACCCGCACCCTCGCGCGCGGCTGATAGAACCTGACAGAAACCAGAAACCTGATGCCGGAGCGCGCCTGACAAGGGCATTTGGCCCGCGCGCAGCAAAGGGTCTGGTTCCCGTTTTTTGCAAATCGGTGCCCGAACCACCCGTTTTAGGCGAAAAACCGTCAATTCACCCTACCCATTGGCGACAGGTTGCCGATCCGTCCCGTCCCCGTTCGATGCCGCCGGAACCACCGGATGTCCTGCTGGTTGGCTTCACATCATCTACTCAATGGAGGACGAACAAATGACACTTAAGAAACTCATGCTGACCACAGCCGTATCCGCATTCGTTGCAACCGGCGCATTCGCGCAAACCGCAACCGTACCCGATACGGGCACCACAACGACAACCGAAGCGCCCATGGCACAGAATTTCGCGTCGATCGACGAAATGACCGTCGGCGACCTGCTGGGCAAAAGCGTGTACGAGCCCAATGGCGACTCGATCGGTGACATCGACTATGTGCTGGGCAACAACGGCAGCGCGAATGTCGTGATCGGCATCGGCGGCTTCCTGGGCCTTGGTGAATACACCGTGGCCGTGCCGCTTGATGATCTGACGTTCAACGCGGACGAACAGACCGTGCAACTCGACACCACCAAGGAAGCGTTGAAAGAGCTGCCCGAGTTTGACGAAAGCGACGTTGAAAGCCTGCCGGACGAAACCCAGTTGAGCACCCTGATGGTGGCTGACGACACGGCGGCACCCGCAGCAACCGCACCCGCTGATTCCGGCAGCAGCATGGGCGCCACAGGCGATACGTCGACCGGCACCATGACGGACGACAGCGCCACCGACAGCGCCCCGGCGGCTGACGCTGATGCGGCAACCGACACGGCACCCGCAGCCGATGCAGAGGCCGCAACTGACACCGCGCCCGCAGCCGATGCAGATGCATCCGCCGATGTGGATGCAGATGCCGACGCGTCGACAGACACGATGACCGACGAAGAAGGCGCCAAAAAACCTGAATCGAACTGATCGCCCAGCGATTTGGATCTGGATTAGACAGCCTTCGCCCCCGACCTTCCCGGTCGGGGGCATTTTTATGTGCCTGCCAGTTTCACCTGCACGCGCGACACGGCGCACCGGCCCAGCATCCCGTCGCACGCCGCGCAATTTTGGCTCAGATGTCAATCATGTCTGCCCAAGACCGGACCTTTGAAGCGGCCTGTGCCAAGGTCCGGGACGAAGCGGACATCCACCAAAGCCCGGAATCAAGGTGCTTTAGCACCGCCGGGCAGCGCCCGACCGCCCGTCACGCCAAAGGCGTGCCTAATATTATCGGCGCACCCTTGGTGCGACGGGCGGGCGCTTCCTCACCGTATTGCGGTTCATCACCCACACGCCAAAGACGAGACATAAAGTGGTCGCCACGGACGTGCCGATGCCCACCCGCGGTCGGGCGCTGCCCTCAGTGGCAAGGTCACAAAGGCTCACCCCCGCCCGACGCCACACACCCCCTCAGATCGCGTTCAACGCCGCAGGCCCGTCCACGATCATCATCGGACACCCGCGCGAACACCGCTCGACGCGGCTGTCGATCCCGTAAAGCTGGCGGATCAGGTCCGGCGTCAACACTTCAAGCGTGGGACCAAAGGCCAGCGTGCGACCGCCCCCCAGCGCCATCGTCGCAGTGCAGCAGCGCATCACCTGGTTCAGGTCGTGCAACGCCAGCACCATCACCGCGCCGGTTTCCTCTGCATACACCCGCAGCGACTCCAGCACCTCGTACTGCCGGTTCAGGTCCAGCGCCGAGGTCGGCTCGTCCATCAGAACCACCTTGGGGCGGCTCACCAGCGTCTGCGCAATCGACACCGCCTGCCGCTGCCCGCCGGACAGCTCGGCCAACTGCTGGTCCGCCAGATGGCTGATGTTGAACCGGCGCACGGTGTCGTCCACGGCGCGCAGCTCATCGCCGCTCAGCCGCCAGCCGCCGCCACCCTGTTTCAGCGCCAGAATGATGGATTCGTAAACCGTCAGCGCCGCGTTCATGCCGGTGTCCTGCGGCATATACCGCAGGTCGTCCTGACCCGCACCCTCCAGCCGCACCGCCCCGCTGCCGCGCAGATGCCCCGCGATGCGGCGGAACAGGGTGGATTTGCCGGCCGCGTTGGCCCCCACCAATGCCGTCAGCGCACCGCCTTGCAGGCGGGCCGAGGCATCGGTCAGGATCTGGCGCCGCCCATAGCGCGCGCCAATGGTGTCCAGCGTCAGAGTTACCATGATTTGCGTCCTTTCGTCAGGATCAGTGCGGCAAAGAACGGCACGCCGACCAGCGCCGTGATGATCCCGATGGGCAGCACCGCCCCCGGCAGGATCGCCTTGGACAGAACCGACGTGGCCGACAGGATCACCGCCCCCGACAGCATCGCACCGGGCAGGAAAAACCGCTGATCCTCGCCCAGCAACAACCGCGCCACGTGCGGGCCGACAATGCCGATGAACCCGATGGTCCCGACAAAGCTGACCGGCACCGCCGCCAGCACCGACACCAGCACCAGCGCCTCAAGCCGCAGCCGTTTCACCGGCACACCCATGGCCGCCGCGCGCACTTCGCCCAGCCGGATCGCCGTCAGCGCCCAGGCGCGGCGGGCAAACAGCGGCGTGCAAACCGCCAGTATGATCGCGGTGATCGCAACCTTGCCCCATGTCGCCTTGGTCAGGCTGCCCATGGTCCAGAACACCACCGCCGACAGCGCCTGTTCCGACGCGAAATACTGCAACAGCGCCAGCGCCGCGTTGAACGAAAACACCAGCGCGATGCCCAGCAGGATGATGGTTTCCGTGGTCACCCCCCGCAACGTCGACAGACCAAAGATCAGCATCGACGCGGCCATCGCCATGGCAAAGGCGTTGATCGGCACCATCAGCGCCACCGCACCCGGAAACAGCGCCACGCCCAGCACCATCGCCAGCGCCGCGCCAAAGCTGGCCGCCGCCGACAGGCCCAGCGTGAAGGGGCTGGCCAGCGGGTTCGCCAGAATGGTCTGCATCTGCGCCCCCGCCAGCGACAGGCTGGCCCCCACGGTCACCGCCAGCAGCGCCATCGGCATACGGATGTCCCAGACCACCACGCGCATCTGCAACTCCGCAGACCCCGGCGCAAAGATCGTCTGCAACACATCCCACACCGCATAGCGCGCAGGCCCCAGCGACACGTCCACCGCCACCGACAACACCAACGCCAGCGTCAGCCCGCCCAGGATCGCGATGCGGCGGGCCACCAACCCGCGATAGCTGCGGGCGCTGGCGGTTTCAGGGAGATCTAGCTCTGCGGTGGTCATGGCGGCTCCAATGGAAAATGGCGGCCCGCTCGCGGGGCCGCCGTGGTCAGATGCAAGCGGGCTTAGTTGGTCGCGGTTTCACCCAGCGACACCCAGTAGCCCGGGCTGTAGTCCACCGGCAGGAACCGCGCGTGCAGCTCTTTCAGCGTGGCTTCGGGGTCCAGATCGGGGAACAGGTCGGGATGCATCCACGTGGCCAGCCGCTGCACCGCAACAAAGCTGTAGGGCGAATTGTAGAACTGGTGCCAGATGCCGTGCACCTGACCGTTTTCCACAGCTTTCACGCCGGTATAGGCCGGGCGTTCCATCAGCGCCGCCAGCTTGGCCTTGGCCTCGTCCATGTCCGATCCCGGCCCCATGCCGATCCACGCACCACCGGGCACATAGGCGTCCCAGTTGCCGCCCGTCACCACGATCTGGTCGGGGTCCGACGCGATGACCTGCTCGGCGTTGACAGTGCCAAAGGTGCCGGGAATGAACTCGGACCCCATGTTGGTGCCGCCCGCCAGTTCCACGAACCGGCCAAAGTTGCCGTCACCAAAGGACATGCAGCAATCCTCGGTATACCCGCCGGCACGCTCGACAAAAACCAGCGGGCGCACCAGATCCGTTTGCGCCTCGATCACATCGGTGACGCGGGCGATCTGTTCATTGTAAAAGCTGCTGAACGCGGCGGCCTTGTCTTCCTTGCCAAAAAGCTGCCCGATGATCTCCATCGACTGCGCCGTGTGCTCGAACGGCTTTTCCCGGAAATCGACATAGACGATCGGGATGCCGACCTTGGCCAGCTTTTCCTCGTATCCGGCCTCGTCTGTGGCGGCCTTGGATTCAAGGTTCATGATCATCACGTCAGGGTTCAGCGACACCGCCTGTTCAATGTCGAACGACCCGTCCTTGAACCCGCCAAATGTCGGGATGTCCTTCATTTCAGGGAATTTCTCGGCGTAGATGTCATAGGTTTCCGGCGACGCTTCCTTGAAATCGTCACGCCAGCCGACCACCCGCGCGAACGGGTTGTCACTGTCCAGAACGGCGGTAAAGAACACCTGCCGACCCTCGCCCAGAATGACGCGTTCGACCGGTGCGTCGACCGTGACCTCGCGGCCCGCGATGTCGGTCAGGGTGACGGGATCGGCTTGCACAAGGCTGGCGGCGAAAAGGCTCAGCGCGGCGGCGCCAAAGAGAGGACGAAGGGTCATGTGATGCTCCTGAGAAGGTGTCTCTGGGCTCCGCCTAGTATTTCCGACTGTTTCCGTCAATTAAAAAGTTGACAGTTTTTGTCTGTTACAGGAAAAGCGCCTATGCCAAAGCGGAGCGGCCCGATGACACCCACAAACCGAGATTTGCGAGACGAGATCCGCGATTACTGGTCCGACCGCGCCGCCACCTTCGATGACGACCCCGGCCACCGCATCGGCGCCGACATGGCCGCCTGGCAGGATCTGTTCCGCCGCCACTTAGGCGATGCGCAGGGCCGCGCGCTCTTGGATCTGGCATCCGGCACCGGCGAGATCGCGCGCCTGTGTCACAGCCTGGGCTTTGCCGTCACGGGGCTGGACTGGTCCGAACCGATGCTGGACCGCGCCCGCGCCAAACTGCCGGATGTGACCTTTATCCAGGCCGATGCCGAACGCATAACGCTGCCCTCGGCCAGCATGGACGTGATCGTCACCCGTCATCTGGTCTGGACGCTGGTCGAACCCACATCGGCCTTTGCCGAATGGTTCCGCGTCCTGCGCCCCGGCGGCACGCTGCTGGTGGTGGACGGCGATTTCGTCTCGCGCAATTTGCTGGGCCGGATCGTCCAGCGGCTGTTGCCCGGCGGGTCGCCCAATGCCGCCGCAGCCGCAAGTGCCGCACGGCACAAGGACATTCTGTCGCGCGTCCACTTCAGCGCCGGCGCGCGGGCCGATCATGTGGCCGCCCTGCTGCACGCCGCCGGGTTCGACCGCATCGACATCGACACCAACCTTGCCCCGATCCACCGCGCGCAATCCGCGCAACTGGGCTGGCGCAAATCGCTGCTGCGCCGGTCCGAACACCGCTATGCCATCAGCGCGACCAAGCCGCTGGCGTCCTGAACCCCGACCCTGACCAGACACGCCGTGCCCGCCACGAGGGCAGGGGCGCACAGGCAATACGCACCCCCCCGCCGGAATGTTCTGTATGCAAAGGTATACTGTCGACCTTGGCAATCGGGCCGGCTATGAGAGGGGCAAATCCCATCTCAAGGAGAATCCCATGCCCGACATCATCTATACCAAAGTCGACGAAGCCCCCGAACTGGCCTCGGCATCGTTCCTGCCCATCATCCAGAAATTCGCCGCCGCCGCAGGTGTGTCCGTCGGCACCAAGGACATCAGCCTTGCAGGCCGCATTCTGGCAACCTTCCCCGAGCACCTGAAAGAGGACCAGCGCCAGTCCGACGATCTGGCCGAACTGGGCCAACTGGTCAAAACCGCCGACGCCAACGTGATCAAGCTGCCGAACATCTCGGCCTCGGTGCCGCAGCTTGTCGCCGCGATCAAGGAATTGCAGGCACAGGGCTTTGCGCTGCCCGACTACCCCGAAGCCCCCGCAACCGACGCGGAAAAAGAGGTGCGTGCCAAATACGACACCATCAAAGGCTCTGCCGTGAACCCCGTCCTGCGCGAGGGCAACTCGGACCGCCGCGCCGCCAAGGCCGTGAAAAGCTTTGCCCAGTCCAACCCGCACCGCATGGGCGACTGGTCCGCGGACAGCAAAACCAAGGTTTCGGCCATGTCGGGCGGTGATTTCTTTTCCAACGAACGCTCGGCCACGCTGGACAAGGACACCACAGCCAAGATCGTGCTGGTCACCGACGCAGGCGAAACCGTGCTGAAGGACGGCCTGTCCTATCCCGCAGGCACCGTTGTCGATGCGACCTTCATGAGCGCCGACGCCCTGCAATCCTTCCTTGAAGAGCAGATCGAACAGACCAAAGCCGACGGCACCCTGTTCTCGCTGCACATGAAAGCCACGATGATGAAGGTCTCGGACCCGATCATCTTCGGCCACGCGGTCAAGGCGTTCCTGGCGCCCGTGTTCGAAAAGCACGGCGATGCCATGCGCGATCTGGGCGTGAACCCCAACTCGGGCCTGGGCGACCTGCTGGCACGGGTCAAGGACAACGCCGACATCATGGCCGACATCGACGCCACCATGGCCGCACGTCCGCCGATGTATATGGTGAACTCCGACAAGGGCATCACCAACCTGCACGTGTCCTCCGACGTGATCATCGACGCCTCGATGCCCGCCCTGATCCGCGCAGGCGGCAAGGGCTGGGGCCCCGATAACAAGGAACACGACACCAACTGCGTGATCCCCGACAACTCCTACGCGCCGGTCTATGATGAATCGATCAAGTTCTTCAAAGAAAACGGCAAACTGAACCCCGCCACCGCAGGCACCGTGCAAAACGTCGGCCTAATGGCGCAAAAAGCCGAAGAATACGGCAGCCACCCCACCACCTTCGAAATCGCCGAAGCGGGCACCGTCAAGATGATCCTCGACGACGGCACCGTGCTGCACCAGCACACCGTCGAAGCAGGCGACATCTGGCGCTCGGCCTCGGCCCGCAAGGCACCCATCGAAGACTGGGTGAACCTGGCCATCGACCGCCAGAAGGCCGAAGGATGCAGCGCCATCTTCTGGCTGGACGCAGCCCGCGCCCACGACGCGGAACTGATCGCCTACGTCAAACCGATCCTCGAAGCCAAAGGCGTCGCCGACAAGTTCGAGATCATGGCCCCCCGCGAAGCCACCCGCCGCTCGCTTGAGATCATCACCGAAGGCAAGAACACCATCGCCATCACCGGCAACGTGCTGCGCGACTACCTGACCGACCTGTTCCCGATCCTCGAACTGGCAACTTCCGCGAAAATGCTGTCCATCGTCAAACTGATGAACGGCGGCGGCCTGTTTGAGACCGGCGCGGGCGGCTCGGCCCCCAAACACGTCCAGCAGTTGCAAGAGGAAAACCACCTGCGCTGGGACAGCCTTGGCGAATTCTGCGCGCTGGGTGAAAGCCTGACGTTCCTGGCCGACAGCAAGGGCAACGAAAAAGCCCGCGTTCTGGGGCAGGCGGTCGATGCGGCAACCCAGGGCATCCTGGATCACGGCCGTTCGCCCTCGCGCAAAGTCGGCGAGCCGGACAACCGCGCCAGCCACTACTGGTTCGCCCGCTACTGGGCCGAAGCCCTGGCGCACCAGAACAGCGACGCGGACCTCGCCGCCCACTTCGCCCCGATCGCCAAGGCACTGGCCGAAGGCGAAGAGGCGATCCTGTCCGAACTGGCAGAGGTGCAGGGCGCGCCCGCAGATCTGGGCGGCTACTACCACGCCGATCCGGCGAAAACCGCCGACGTCATGCGCCCGTCCAAAACGCTGAACGCCATCATCGGCTAAGCTGTTCTTGATAGCCCGATCCAACGGCCCCCGCACCGCGCGGGGGCCGTTTTCGTTTCAGGGAATGGTGTCGTTTGGACCACAACGCAAAGCCGCGCATCGCCGTGCCGTGACGTGGCAGCTCAACGCCGACCCCACCCACCAAAGCCCGGAATCAAGGCTCGAAGAGCCGCCGGGCAGCGCCCGACCGCCCCATGGGCGGGCGCTTCCTCACCGTCTTGCGCCTCAACATCCCCACGCCAAAGATCAGAAATAAAGTGGCACCCACGGACCTTCCGCTGCCCACCCGCGGTCGGGCGCTGCCCTCAGTGGCAAGGTCACTCTGGCCTCAAACCTGCCGCTCACCGCGCACTACATCAAGGTTCGGTGAGCGGACGAAGCTGCCCTTTGAAATGGAGCACCAAGCCGCGCACCGACGGGCTGAGGTGCGGCGATCCAACCGCAGTGACTGCCACTTTATGGCAGCCAAACACATCCGACCTAACCGTCACGCGCAACAGCAGCCAAATCGCCGTGCCGTGGGGCGGCCCGGCGATGCACGGCGGCCTGCGGCCTTGTCCCGCGCGGGGACATGCGGAGATGAACAATAGCTGCCCTTCGTAGCGGTCTGCCAGGATGTCTGGTGTGCGGGACTTAGCTGCCGTTGAACAATAGACTGCTCATTAGTAGGAAGACGAGATGACTGAGAAAATTCTGTCTTACGCTAAGACTTGATTAATGGAGCGCCCAGTGAACCTTAAACAACAAGCAGCACTGGTTCCAGAACTGTCTTGCTCTGACTTTTCAGCCAACTTGGACTTTTACTTGCGAGTATTGGGTTTTGAAATCGCGTTCGAACGCCCTGAACGCAAGTTCGCCTACATTACCCTCGGACAAGCGCAAATCATGGTAAAACAGGCCAATGATTTCTGGAACACTGGAGAAATGCAAAAACCATATGGGCGTGGGATCAACTTTCAGATCAACGTCGAGAACGCTTCGGGTCTAGCGGAAAGAATTGAGGCCTTTGGGTTTCAGCTTTTCGAACAACTGGAAACATCATGGTATCGGATTGATCGGGTTGAACGTGGAGTGACGGAATTTTTAGTGCAAGACCCTGATGGGCATCTACTCAGATTCAGTCAATTACTCAGCGACAGGCCAGTAGCTTAGGCCTCAAACCACCCCTCCGCTACCCCCCACGCAAACCACCGGCTTCCACACCAAGGGTCACCTAACCCCCCAAAGACCAAAGCCCCGCAACATCACCCCTCACGCTCCCCCGCATCCGGCTTCACATTGAACACCGCCAGATACAGCGCCGGCACGAACAGCAGCGTCACAATCGTGCCCACGATAATCCCGCCCATCATCGCATAGGCCATCGGCCCCCAGAAAATCTGACGCGAGATCGGGATCAGCGCAAGGCTCGCCGCCGCCGCCGTCAGCAGGATGGGACGCGCCCGGCTGTCGCTGGCCTCGAACACCGCAGCCCACGCGGTCCGGCCCTTTTCGCGCAGCACTTCGATTTCATGCACCAGAATGATCGAATTGCGGATCAGAATACCGACCAGCGCCAGCACACCCAGAATCGCCACGAACCCCAGCGGCGCGCCCGACAGCAACAGCGCCGCCACCACACCGATTAGCCCCAGCGGTGCCGCGCACAGCACGACAAAGCTCAACCGGAAGCTTTGCATCTGGATCATCACCAGAACCAGCATCAGCATCAGCATCAGCGGCATGACCGACGCAATCGGCCCCTGGCTTTCTGCACTGGACTCAACCGACCCGCCGACAACCACCGCATAGCCAAAGGGCAGCTTGGCGCGGAATTCCGCAACCTGTGCGTCCAGCGCGTTGACCACGGTGGCGGGTTGGTCGTCGGTGGCAATGGCGCTCATCACGGTGACGGTCGGCATCCGGCCACGCTGGTACAGCACCGGCTGCTCGGTGTCATATTCGAACGTGGCCACCGATTGCAGCGGAATGCGCACGTTGTTCCCCGTGTTCAGTTGCAACTCGCGCAGGTCCTCGACCGACTGGCGCGCATCGTCATCACCCCGGGCGATGATGTCGATCAGATAGGCCTGATCGCGCAACTGCGTGACCCGCGCCCCCACATAGATCGCGTTCAGCGCCGCCGCGATGTCGGACGACGACACGCCCAACTGGCGCGCCTTGTCCTGCAACAGGTTCACCCGCACCACCCGCGCCGGTTCGTTCCAGTCCATGACCGTCCCTTGGGTGCGCGGATCGGACGACACCAGCGCCGCCAGTTCGCGGCCCAGATCACGCACGCGGTCAATGTCCGGCCCGCTCAGGCGGTACTGCACGGGGCGACCGACCGGCGGGCCAACCTCCAGCAGTTTGACAAAGACATCGGTGCCGGGAAAGGCGTCCAGGGAATAGGTCTCGATGTCACTGCGCAGGGCATCCCGCGCCGCGACCCCCGGCGTCTGGATCACGATCTGCGCGGTGTTCGGGGCGGGTGTCACCACGTCAAAGGCCAGAATAAACCGCGGCGCGCCACGTCCCACATAGGACGAATGGAACAGCACGTTGTCGTTGCCCTCCAGATGCGCCTCCATCTTCTCGACCTGCGCCTGCGTTTCGGCAATCGACGCGTTCTGCGGCAGGGTCATGTCGATGATCAGCTCGGGCCGGTCCGAACTGGGGAAAAACTGGTTCTCCACCGACCCCAGGCCCACAACCGACACGCCAAAGATCACCACCGTCGCCGCAATCGTCACCCAGCGAAACCGCATCGCCCCGCGCAGCACCTTGTGAAACGCGCCCCGCACGCGGCCCGGGCTGCCGTCGTGATGCTTCCATTTCGACGGCAGGAACGTGACCCCCAGCAGCGGCGCAAACAGCACCGCCACGATCCAACTGACCAGCAACGACACGGCAATCACCACGAACAGCGAAAAGGTAAACTCGCCCGCCGACGACGAATTCAACCCGATGGGAATAAAGCCCACGACGGTGACCAGCGTGCCCGACAGCATCGGAAAGGCAATCGACGTCCACGCATAAGACGCCGACTTGACCAGCGTCTCGCCCCGCTCCAGCCGCGAGATCATCGTCTCGATGGCGATCATCGCATCGTCCACCAACAGCCCCAGCGCAATGATCAGCGCGCCCAGCGAAATCCGTTGCAGGGTAAACCCAAGGTAGTTCAGGATCACGAAGGTGATCGCCAGAACCAGCGGAATGGTCAGCGCCACGACAAACCCCGCGCGCATCCCCAGGCTGACAAAGCTGACGGCCAGAACGATCAGCACCGCTTCGATCAGCGCCTGAATGAAATGGCCCACGGCCTCGTCCACCACATGCGGTTGGTCGGCGACCTGATGGATCTCGATCCCCACGGGCAGATCGGCCTGCGCCTGAGCGATGACCTTGTCCAGCGCGGCCCCGAAATCGACGATATTCGCCCCCGCGCGCATCCCCACGGCCAGGCCGATGGCCTCTTGCCCGTTGTAATGGAACAGCTCGGACGGCGGGTCCTCGTAACCACGGTGAATGTCCGCCACATCGGTCAGGCGGAAAAACCGCCCGTCGACCCGCAGGTTGATGTCGGCCAGGCTCTCGGCATCGGTAAACTGCCCACCGATCCGCACCATCACCCGCTCGGGGCCTGCGTTGATCACCCCGCTGGGCAGGATCGCGTTCTGTGCCGCCAGCGTGGCCTGCACCGCCTGCTGGTTCAGCCCCAGCGCCGCCAGCCGTTCGGTGGAATACTCCAGAAAGACAACCTCGTCGCGGGTGCCGAAAATCTCGATCTTGCCGGAATCGTCCAGCTGCTGAATGGCGCGCCGCGTCCGTTCGACATAATCGCGCACCTCGCGTGGGCTGAAGCCGTCCGATGTGAACGCATAGAGGTTGCCGAAAACGTCCCCGAAATCATCGTTGAAATTGAACCCCGAGAACCCTTCCGGGAAATCGCCCCGAATGTCGTTCATCATGTTGCGAACCTTCTGCCAGGTCTGCGTCAGCTTCTCGCCGCGCACCGTGTCCAGCAGGTTGACGTAAACGATGGCCTCGCCGGGGCGCGTGACCGACCGCGTGAAATCCAGCTCGGGCAGGTCTTCCAGCTTTTTCTCGATCCGGTCGGTGACTTGCAGGCGGGTTTCCTCGACATCGGCACCGGGCAGCGCTGTGGCAATCACCATCGTCTTGATGGCAAAGTTCGGGTCTTCCTCGCGGCCGATGGTGGTATAGGCCAGCGCACCCGCAACGATCGACACGATCATCAGGAACCACACAAAAGACCGGTGTTGCAGCGCCCAGTCGGACAGGTTGAAACGGTTCATTGGGACACGCTTGGGCCAACAGTCTGGCCCTCCTTCAAAGAGTGGATGCCTTTGGTGATAACCTCGTCACCGGCTGAAATTCCGCCCGTGACACGCACGCGCGGCCCGAACCGGTCGCCCAACTGCACCGGCGTGCGGTGAACTGTGCCGGTGGCACCATCTGCGCTGCGGCGCACGGTCCAGACGGCGGGCGACCCTTGCGCGTCCAGAATGGCGCTGCCGTCCAGAATAATGTCCAGACGCGCCATCGTGGCAGGGCTGATATGCACCAGCGCACCCAGCCGGAAGCCTTCTGGCGGGTCTTGCAAGGTCAGGTGCACGCGCCGGGTGCGCGTCGAGGCGGCGGCAACCGGATCAATCCGGCGCAGCGACGCCTGTGCCGTCACATTGGGGTTGGCGGCAAGGGCCACGTCGAACATCAACCCCTCGCTCAGGGCGGCCGCATCCCGTTCGATCACATCCAGCGTGATCTCGCGGCTTTCGGTGCCGGCCAGCACAACAACCGCCTGACCCGCCGTGACCGACGCACCGGCCTCGGCGTTGGTCTCGATGATAACCCCGTCCTGCGGTGCCGTCAGCGTGGCAAAGCCGCGAATGTCGCGGGCCTGCGCCAGCGCCGCGCGGGCCTGCTCGACCGTGGCAATGGCCGCCGTCAGCCCGCGTTCGGCATCCTCCAGCCGCGTGGCGCTGTCGGTGCCGCGGCTCAGCAATTCGCGGGCGCGGCTTTCGGCATCGCGGGCGGCACGCAACTGCGCGTTGGCCACCTGAACACCGGCCTCGGCGGCGCGCACGTCGGCGTCCAGATCTTCGGGGTCCAGCCGCGCCAGAACCGCGCCCTTGGTGACCAGATCGCCGGTCTCGACGGGACGCTCGGCCATCGTGCCCGCCAGCAGAAACCCAAGGTCGGTTTCCGTGCGCGCGCTGACCAGCCCGGCAAAACGGTTCTGATAGCCCGCGCGTTCATTCACCACCTGTGACACCACGGGGCGGGGCGTGTCCTGCACAAGGGCAAGCTCGTCATTGGCAAAGGCGGGTGCGGCCAACAGGGCCAGCACGCTCAAGACTAGGGGCATCCTCATTGGCTCTCTCCCGCCGCGCGCACAACCCGACCGGGGTACAGCAACTGTGCCCCCCGTGCGACGACCTGTTCGTTTTCCTCCAGCCCGTCCGACAGGATGATGCGGCCGGTCTCGTACCGCTCGACGGTGATCGCGCGCAGCGACACCGACATCGTGTCAGGATCGACCACCCAGACCGCAGGCCCGTCCACCGTGGCCGACATGGCAGTATAGGGCAGGGTGATGCGCGGCGCGTCCGTTACGGTGACCGTACCGCGAATGGCATCGCCATAGGTGATGAACGGATCGGTTTCCTTGATCGTGATCTTGACCGCCACCGTGCCCGCCGCCGCATCCACCAGCGGCGACACCTCGCGCAGCGTGCCGGTGAAATGTGTGTCGGGCCGGTCAATCAGAGACAGATCAATATCGTCGATGCTGCGCGGCGTGGCCATCAGAACCTCGGGCATGTCGAACACCGCGTCGATCTGCCGGCCCAACGCCAGCTCCAGCACCGGCTGTGCTGCACCCACCACCTGACCCGGCTCGGCCAGACGCTTGATCACGGTCGCCTTCGACGGCGCGGTCAGCGTGGTGTCGTCCAAGGCCCGTTGGGCGCGGTCCAGATCGGCGTTCGCCTGCGTCAGCGCACCCTCGGCAATGCGCAGGGCATCCTCGGCGCTGTCGCGGCTGATCCGCGTGGTGGCCCCGCGCTCCAGCAGTGTGTCCTGACGGTCCAGATCCTCGATGGCCTGCGTGTGGTTGGCCTGCGCCGTCGACAGACCGGCCTGCGCCGCGCGCAAGGCCTGCGCCTGTTGCACGCTGTCCATCTGCGCCAGCACCGCGCCCTTTTCCACATCGTCGCCTTCTTCCACCTGCATCTGCGCAATGCGCCCGCCCGACGGGAACGACGCCCGCAATGTGTCGCGCGCCACCACTTCGCCGGTCAGCGAAAAGGTCAGCGTTTGCGTGCTGCTTTTGGTGGTGAACAGCTCGACGGGCAGCGGCGCTTCGGCCTGTGCAAAAGGCGCGGCCAGCATCAGTGCTGCGCACATCGCCAGAGTGCGCACAGGGCGACCTTTCAAAGCGGACAGATTCACGGGTTCACCTCCCCAATACAGCTTTCGGCGGTCATAGTGTTCAACACCTTTTGCATCAGATTCACGAAAGTCTGGATTTCGTCTGCGTCCAGCCCGGTCAGGGTGCGAAACCCGTTGGTCGCCATTGCGTGCGCCTCAGCCTGCAAGGCATGGCCGGCCTCGGTGATCTCCAACAGCCAGGCACGGCGGTCATGGGGGTCGCGTTTGCGCTGCAACAATCCGTGCCCTTCCAGCCGGTCCGCCACAGCGGTCAGCGTGGATGGCAACACCTGAAGGTCATCGGCCAAGGCCCCCATGCGCTTGGGCTCGGTCAGGTGCATCAGCACCTTGATGTCGTGTCGCGACAGGCTCACCTGCGCCTCAAACTCCTGAACACGCGCCTCAAGGGCGGCGTTCAACATGCTGACGCTCATCGTCAGGAATATCTCGTTCGGCATTATCGGGCCTCTGATACGCTCCGGGGCGAGGGTGCGCCTCGTCATGGAATATATTTCAGAAACTGAACCTTTTTGAATGATAAGTAAATAGCCAGACCCGCCGACAGCCCAAAAATGATCTGCCGACGGGCCGTTTTTTCAGCCACTGCTTACTAACCGCGCAATGCGTGGTGCAGGATCACCGGCACCGCCAGATCTTCCTCGTCGCCCAGATGGCGTTGCAAAAAGGCACGGATGGCGCTGGTTTGCGTCTCCAGCACGCCCGCTTCCTCATGCGCGGCCCGCACGTCCAGTTGCACCAGCTTGATCACACGGCTGCCGGTGCGGGCGAAACTGTCCAACACCTGATCCAGCGCTTCGTGGTCCTTTTCGAGAATCTCCAACCCCGCATCAAAACGCGGGTCCGCCGCCGACAGTTCGGGAAAAAACGTGCGGTCCTCGAAATGGTGGTGCCCGTGCAGGTTCTGCACCAGCGCCGTGCCGTAACGGCCCAGATGGTCGGCAAAATCGTCGGGATCAACGCTGTGATCCAAAAAGCCCGCGGTCTGGTCGTGCAGGTGGTCCGACAGCACCCGAAACTTCTCGTGCGCACGCATCCACTGGCGGGTGGACTTGGCGAAATGCGGGTTGGCGTCCCAGCCATCGCGGGGATAGTCGCGCAGCAGCGCGCCCATGTCTGCGGGCATATCTGTGGTGCGGATCGGGATAAGATCGGTCATGGCGGTCTCCTTTCCCGACATCAGATAGGCAGGGCAGGCCCGGGTTTGATCTGCGCAATAACGCACAGACACAGGGATAATGGCGCACCTTGGTGCAGGCGACCTGCGGCCATAGGGACACGGAAACAATCTGTCTTGGCCAAATCGAACAATCGGGCGTTTTCACCGGCGGCGGCTTTGGCGTACAGATCAGACACGCCGTGGGGGCAGAAACGACGGGACAGACCCATGTTCAAATTCGCAACTGCGGCGCTGATCGCGCTGTTGCCCCTTGGCGCTCAGGCGCAAGACCTCACGCGGCTGGGCTACGGCTATCTGCTGACCAATGACTTTATCGGCGACGGTCAGGACCGCTGGCGCACCGGCTCGATTGCCTCGTCGCGGGTCTGGGGCAGGGACTGGACCGGCGCGCGGCCCGCAGGTTTTGGCGACCTGATCGAACTGCGTCTGGGCGCCGAAATCATCGCCCCCGACAATCTCGAAGCCCCCGATCCCGCAGACCGCCCCTATGCCGGTGCGCTGTCGGTGGGCCTGCACAGCCACTTCCAGAACCGCGGCCTCGACCTCAGCGTCGGCGGCGATCTGGTCTTTGTCGGCCCGTCCACGGGCCTCGACGGGTTCCACGATGCCGTGCACAGCGCCGTGGGCGGCCCCGACCTCTCGGACGCCGCGCGCGACGGCCAGATCGGCAATGGCGTCTATCCCACCGTGGTGGTCGAGGCAGGGCGCAGCTTTGCACTGGGCGACAGCGTGCTGCGCCCCTTTGTCGAAGGACGGGCGGGCGCCGAAACCATGGTGCGTGCGGGCTTTGACATGCGCTGGGGCGGGCTGGAACAGGGCAGCCTGCTGGTGCGCGATCCGGTCAGCGGCCAGCAATACCGCGCCATCGACGGCGGAGCGGCGGGCACGGGCTTTGTTCTGGGCGCGGACGTGGCCCATGTGGCCGACAGCGTGTTTCTGCCCTCAGACCGCGGCTATGACCTGCGCGACACCCGCGTGCGGGCCCGCGCGGGCGTCGAATGGCGCAACGACACCGGCGGCGGCGTGTTCTACGGCCTCAGCTATCTGGGCGAGGAATTCGAAGGGCAGGGCGAAGGCCAGTTCGTCGGCAGCTTTCGCGCCCACTTCCGGTTCTAAGTGAGGTTGATCCTGCAACAGTCTGCAACTCAACGAAAATAAACCCTATGCGGAACGAATCAGTTTTGGTAACCTGTCCTCAATAAAAAACGAAGAGGCAGGCAAGCAGGCAATGGGAACGGGCTTTCGTGGCACGTTTGTCATCTCCTGGTCGCAAACAGAAATAGACGGTCTTGAGGCCGCTCCGATGCAGTCCCTCAACGTAGGGGCGGCGTGGTCATGGTATGGCGATCCCGTGCGCGTGGATGGGCCGTCGGATATTTTGCGACTGGACGGTGCAGACGGTTCAGAGAATCTGCGCAAGCGGGCGGCACGTATGGTGCATCGGCTCGTGGGCGCAGCTTTGGATTACACACCAGCAGACAAGGTCGCGTGGGACGATGCCGCGCCGCTTCTGGACAGCAGTTTTGTTGTCACGGACGGCGCCCGCACGTTCACCGTCACGCTGATCGAAGTGGGACGCGGGGCGCAGCCGCTGCTGATGTTCCTCAACGACATTCCCCCGCGCAACTCTGACCTGTGGGTGGTGCACCACACGCTGGGCGCCAACCGCGGCAACCCCACAGGGCGCGACGCGGGCGGGGTCATCTGCTTTACCCCCGGCACCCGCATCAAAACACCCGACGGCGCGCGCCTGATCGAAGACCTGCGCGAAGGCGATCTGGTCCAGACCAAGGACAGCGGCGCGCAGCCCATCGAATGGGTCGGCAGCCGACCCATGACCGGCGCACGCTTGTTTGCAATGCCGCACATGCGCCCCATCCGCATCCGTGCGGGCGCCTTGGGCGTCGACCGCCCGGACGATTCCCTGCTGGTCTCGCCCGAACACCGGATGCTGGTGCAGGGCGACGTGGCACAGGCGCTGTTCAACACCGCCGAAGTGCTGGTCGCCGCCAAGGACCTGATCAACGGGCGCACCATCACCGTGGATTTGCAGGTGCCGAAAACCACCTACGTGCACCTGATGCTGCCCAGCCACGAAATCCTGTGGGCCAATGGGGTTGAGACAGAAAGCTTCCACCCCGCCAACACGGCCCTGACCACGCTGGCGTCGGAGGACCGCAAGCGGCTCTTGGAACGGTTCCCCGATCTGGACTACGACCCGCACATCTATGGCCGCTTTGCACGGCGCAACCTGTCCGCCTCAGAAGCGGCCATCTTGCGGCACGCGGCCTAGGCCGGGGGCGCTGCCCCCTGTCCCCCCGGGATATTTACCGGCCAAAAGAAGGGCTCAGTTGAACCCCGGGGTGCCTGCGTCATCGGGGCTGCGGGCAAGGTGCTTGGCCTTGATCGCCTGCGATGTGTCGCGGCTGCCGTCGTGGCTGTAGCCGGGGGCGGCAAAGGCGTATTTCAGGCGCTGCGAAACGGTCAGGCCGGGTTGGGTCACATCACGCCAGATGCCGATCCATTCGTGAAAGGCCACGCGCAGCGGGTTGAACGTGCCCAGGTTCTGCACCAGCCCATAGTCGGGCCGATCGCTGTCCAGCTCGGGCACGAAGGTGCCGAACATCCTGTCCCAGACGATGAAAACACCGGCATAATTCGCATCCAGATAGCGCGCATTGCGCCCGTGGTGCACGCGGTGGTGGCTGGGGGTGTTCATCACCGCCTCGACCCAGCGGGGCAGGCGGGTGATCGCTTCGGTGTGGATCCAGAACTGGTAGATCAGGTTCAAACCGCCCACGAACAGCACCATCGCAGGGTGAAACCCCAACAGGATCAGCGGCGCACGCACGATCATCATGAAGGTGAATGTGCCCGTCCACGTCTGCCGCAGCGCCGTGGTCAGGTTGTAGTGCTGCGACGAATGGTGGTTCACATGGCTGGCCCAGACCCAGCGGATGCGGTGGCCGAACCGGTGCACCCAGTAATAGCGCAGATCGTCCAGCACAAAGCACAGGACGATCACCCACAGGCTGTTGCCCAGATCCAGCGGCGTCAGCGCCCAAAGCCACATGAAGAACCCATAAGCCACAAACCCCAGTAGAATCCCCGAGGCCACATTCCCCGCCCCCATCAGCAACGAGGTCAGCGCGTCGCGCGTCTCGTACCGGCCGCCGCGCCCCTTGATCACGATCCAGGCCAGCTCGACCGCGATGGCCACGATAAAGAAGGGCACCGCCAGCTGGACGACATCGGGATAGGTCATGTGGGCTCTCCTGTCAGGGCGGCGCGCCATGTCTGGCGTTCGGTGTCTGTCAGCCGCAGGGTGATGCGCGGGGCCGCAGGGTCACGCAGGCGCACCCGCAACCCCTGCGCCGTGTCGGTCAACCGCGGCGCCACCAGACGGCGTGCCGTGGTGTCGGCCCCCACCGCCCAGACCAGCCCCGCGCCCTGCGCCGTCTGGACCAACGCGGCACGCCCCGAGGCGGCCACGGTGATGCGCGCAGGCACTGCGTCGGGATATTCCCGCAACCAACCCGCCCGCGCGCGGGCCTCGGTCAGCGGCGGAATGCGCGACAGGCCCAGCAGGTGCAGCACCAGCGCAATGCCGGCAATCCCGCCCGCAACAAGGATCAGCAAAACAGACAAAGGCACCGCCGCGGCCCTCCCTTGCCCGTTGGTTGCAGGCATATCAGCGGGTGCAGGGGCGGTGCGTCAAGGCCGGCGTCGGGTCAACCGGACCCTGAAGGCGTCTGGCGCCTGACGGTATGCTCGGGGATGTGGTCCGGGATCGTGTCGCGGATCAGGTCATGCGCTTGCGGCGAAAGCTTCAGGAACGCCACGGCCTCATCCAGATCACGAAAGGCAGATGCCGTGATGAACTGTCCTTCGCCCAGCAGCGTCACGAACATGCGCCCCATCCCGAACCCCAGATCGTCCGGCGCCAGCAGCGCAATCCGCAGCATTATCCCGATCTGTTGGCGTCGCGCTTTCAGCGTTTCCGCCAACAGGATCATTTCAGAGCGGGACAATTCGTTTGTTTCGGTGCCGCGAAAGTCCTGCAAGACGCGAAACGTGGGATCGTAGCCCGGCGCGTTCAGCGCCATGTCCCGCGCGCCGTCCGCCCCGGATTGTGTCAGGCGACCCCAATAGCGCAGCCAGATCAGCCGGTGTTCAGGTAGGATAAGACATTGGATCGGCACTGGGGAAACTCGTCACAGACTTTACAAAACCAACCTTACCATAAGTTGTGAAACCGTACAGACGTCAACCGGGCTTTCCAAGTTACCTTGCGGCCTTCGCCTAATTTCCGGGCAGGGCCTGTCCGGTCAGCTCGGCGATGATCGCGCGGGCGCTGTCCGAATCCCACTCGGCATCACCGCGCAAACGGGCGACCTCTTGGCCCTCGGGGTCGATGATCACCGTGATCGGCAGCCCGAAAATGCCCATCTGGCTGGCCACCGCCTGTTTGGGGTCCTGATGGCGCGGCAGGTTGTCGACGTTGATTTCATCAAAGAATTTCTTGATGCCCTCGGGCGAATTGCGCCCCGCAGCCAGCGTCAGCACCTCGAAGTCATCGCCGCCGAATTCGGTCTGCAGCGCGGACAGCATCGGCATTTCCTTGCGGCAGGGCGCGCACCACGTCGCCCAGAAGTTCAGCAAAACCCATTTGCCGCGATGGTCCTCCAGCGTCGCCGTGCCGCCGCCATCTTCCAACTGGAAGGCCGCCGAGGACGTGGCCTGGGGCGAATCATGAAACACCAGCTTTTTCATCGACCCGTCGCGCAAGGCCGCTGCGGCCTGCACATCGGCCATGGCAGCGTTTGCACCCAAGGCAAGGGCCGTATACACCAGCGCAGCACAGAGTTTCTTCATATTCCCTCCAAAGGTCCAAACCATGACAGACAAGACTGCAAACACCATGTGGGGCGGCCGCTTTGCCGCCGGACCGGACGCGATCATGGAGGCGATCAACGCCTCGATCGGGTTCGACCAGCGGATGGCGGCGCAGGACATTGCAGGCTCGCGCGCCCATGCCGCGATGCTGGGTGCGGTGGGCATCATCAGTCCTAACGATGCCGACACCATTCGGGAAGGGCTGCTCACGGTCTTGTCAGAGATCGAAGGCGGCACTTTCCGGTTTTCCACCGCCCTCGAAGACATCCACATGAACGTCGAGGCGCGCCTGAAAGAGGTGATCGGCGAACCGGCGGGCCGTCTGCACACCGGCCGCAGCCGCAACGATCAGGTGGCGACCGATTTCAAACTGTGGGTCCGCGACCAGTTCGACGCCGCCGAAAGCGGCCTTCTGGCGCTGATCGACGCGCTGCTGGCACAGGCCGAGGCGGGGGCCGACTGGGTCATGCCCGGCTTTACCCACCTGCAAACCGCACAGCCCGTCACATGGGGCCACCACATGATGGCCTACGTCGAAATGCTGGGCCGCGACCTTAGCCGTGTGCGCGATGCCCGCGCGCGCATGAACGAAAGCCCGCTGGGCGCGGCAGCCCTGGCCGGCACGTCCTTTCCGATTGACCGCGACATGACGGCACAGGCGCTGGGCTTTGACCGGCCTGCCGCCAACTCGCTGGATGCGGTCAGCGACCGTGACTTTGCGCTGGAATTCCTTGGCGTCGCCAGCATCTGCGCCATGCACCTCAGCCGCTTTGCCGAAGAGCTGGTGATCTGGTCCTCGGCCCAGTTCCGCTTTGTCACCCTGTCCGACCGGTTCAGCACCGGCTCGTCCATCATGCCGCAAAAGAAAAACCCCGACGCCGCCGAGCTGATCCGCGCCAAGGTGGGCCGGATCATGGGCGCCAACGTCGGCCTGATGATGGTGATGAAAGGGCTGCCGCTGGCCTATTCCAAGGACATGCAGGAAGACAAGGAACAGGTCTTCGACGCCGCCGACAACTGGATGCTGGCACTGGCCGCGATGGAAGGCATGGTGCGCGACATGACCGCCAACCGCGACAGCCTCGCCGCTGCCGCAGGGGCGGGGTTCAGCACCGCCACCGATCTGGCCGACTGGCTGGTGCGGGTGCTGGGCATGCCCTTCCGCGACGCCCACCACGTCACCGGTTCGCTGGTCGCCATGGCCGAGGCCAAGGGCTGCGATCTGCCCGACCTCAGCCTGTCGGACATGCAGTCGGTGCACGGCGACATCACGGATGCGGTATTCGATGTGCTGGGGGTGCAAAATTCGGTAAATTCGCGTATGTCTTACGGCGGTACGGCCCCCGCGCAGGTGCGCGCACAGGCCAAACGCTGGCGCGAGGTTTTGAAATGATCCGAACTGTGGCTGCTTTGTCGCTCATGGCCCTTGCGGCCTGCGGTGCCGATGGCGAACCGGTGCAACCGACGATGAACGCAGGCGTCAGCCTTGGCACATCCGGTGTCGGCACCCACGTGGGGCTGGGCCTGCGCAAGGGGCCCTTGTCGCTGGGGTATCGGGTGAAATGATGCGGATCATGGCATTCCTGACCGTGGTTGCCGCGCTGGCCGCCTGCGACCCCGGCGCACCGTCTGAGGGGGCACAGCGCGCCCCCAACGACCGCCAGCAACCTTCGGTGACCGAACCGGGCCTGCATGTGTCCGGCTTTGCCACGGTCGGCGTGGTGAAAACCTTCTGATGTCGCCGCTGCGTATCGCATATCTGGCGCTGGCCATCTGGGGGGCAATGCACCCGATGTACTGGTTCCTCGCGTGGTTCCGGGAAAACGGCTACAGCCTTGGCCTGATGGTCGACGCATGGCACGCCAACGCGGCCTCCAGCGGACTGGTCTGGGATCTGACGATCGCCGCCATCGCCCTGACGCTCTGGATCTGCGCCGAGGTCCGCGTGCGCCGCAACTGGATCGCCCTGCTGGCCATCCCCGCGACGTTCTGCATCGGGGTCAGCTGCGGGCTGCCACTGTACCTGTTCCTGCGCACGCGACCGGTGACCTGAGGGGCAGAAGCGACCACCCTCCAAGCCGCGCATCGACGGGCCGAGGTGCGGCGATCCAACCTTGGTCCCTGCCACTTAATAGCAGCCAAACACATCCCACCGATCTGTTCCGCGCAACAGAAACCAAATCGCCGTGCCGTGGGGCGGCCCGTCATGTCGAAGACATGCCTTGGGCATGATGCGCGGCGGCCTGCGGCCTTGTCCCGCACGAGGACAGGCGAAATTGCCCTTCGTCGCAGAAACCTCAAACGCCAACCCCATCCACCCAAGCCCGGAATCAAGGTGCAAAGCACCGCCGGGCAGCGCCCGACCGCCCCATGGGCGGGCGCTTCCTCACCGTCTTGCACCTCTTCACCCACACGCCAAAGCGGTGAAATAAAGTGGCATGAACCAAGGTATCGGCGCCCACCCGCGGTCGGGCGCTGCCCTTTGTGGAAAGGTTCGACTGCCAAACCCCACATCTCTAGCCCACCACACACAAACCACGATTGATCCCGCCCCCGCGCTGGATTAAGCGTCAGCCATGGATCATTTTCTTTACCGCGATGGCGTCCTGCACGCCGAAGACGTCCCCGTGGCCGACATTGCCGCCGCCGTGGGCACGCCGTTCTACGTCTATTCCACCGCCACCCTGCTGCGCCACTTCCGCCTGTTCGACGAGGCACTCGATGGCATGGACCACCTGGTCTGCTACGCCATGAAAGCCGCCAGCAATCAGGCGATCCTGAAAACGCTGGGCGATGCGGGCGCGGGCATGGACGTGGTCTCGGGCGGCGAATACCGCCGTGCGCGCGCCGCAGGCATCCCCGGCGACCGCATCGTGTTCAGCGGCGTCGGCAAGACCGCCGACGAAATCCGCACCGCGCTTGCGGGTGGCATTCGCCAGTTCAACGTCGAATCCGAACCGGAAATGGAAGCGCTCAGCGCCATCGCCACCAGCATGGGCAAAGTGGCCCCGATCACCATCCGCGTGAACCCGGATGTCGACGCGAAAACCCACGCCAAGATCGCCACCGGCAAATCCGAAAACAAATTCGGCATCCCCATCGCCCGCGCCCGCGCCGTCTATGCCCACGCCGCCAGCCTTGCGGGGCTCGACGTGATCGGCATCGACGTGCACATCGGCAGCCAGCTCACCGATCTGGCCCCCTTCGAGGCCGCCTATCAAAAGGTCGCGGACCTGACCGAACAGTTGCGCGCCGACGGCCACAACATCCGCCGTCTGGATCTGGGCGGCGGCCTTGGCATCCCCTACGAGCGCACCAATGCCGCACCGCCCCTGCCCACAGACTACGGCGCCATGGTCAAACGCACGCTGGGCCACCTGAACTGCGAGATCGAGATTGAACCGGGCCGGCTGATCGCGGGCAACGCGGGCCTGATGGTCAGCAAGGTGATCTATGTGAAATCCGGCGAAGGCCGCGATTTCCTGATCCTCGACGGCGCCATGAACGACCTGATCCGCCCCGCGATGTACGACGCCTACCACGACATCGTGCCGGTGATCGAACCGGCACCGGCCACCGAACAGCAACCCTATGACATCGTGGGCCCCGTCTGCGAATCCGGCGACACCTTTGCCAAGCAGCGGATGATGCCGCCACTGGCCGCCGATGACCTTGTGGCCTTCCGCAGCGCCGGTGCTTACGGCGCGGTTATGAGCAGTGAATACAATTCGCGCCCCCTGATCCCCGAAGTTCTGGTGAAAGGCGATCAATTCGCGGTTATCCGCCGACGTCCGACCTTTGACGAAATGATAAACCGCGATACGATCCCCGAATGGGTGTGACGTGACCGCGTGACGCCCTATGTCATACCCAAGTATGAGGTAACGTCGACACATGGCCAATTCATCCCGACCTGACGCGCCTGCGGGCTTGCGCGCCCTGCGTTGGCCCTTGCGGCTGACGTGGGCGGGGATGCTGGCCGAAAACCTGTCGCGCGCGCTGTGGCCCTTGCTGGCCGTTGTTTTCGTCGTGCTGGCGATGCTGATGCTGGGCCTGCAAGACATCGTGATGATCGAAGTCGTCTGGAGCGTGGCCGTCCTCAGCACCCTCGCGGGCCTTGGCGCGCTGGTCTACGCCTTCCGGCAGTTCCGCCTGCCGACGCGGGCACAGGCACTGGCGCGGCTGGATGCCAGCCTGCCGGGGCGTCCCATTCAGGCGCTGCTGGACGATCAGGCCATCGGCCACGGCGATGCGGCCTCGGCGGCGGTCTGGGCCGCGCACCAGAAACGCATGGCCACCCGCGCGGCGCAGGCCCGCGCCGTTCCGGGTGATTTGCGCGTGGCCCGCTTCGATCCCTTCGCGCTGCGCTACGTCGCCCTGCTGGCCTTTGTCATGGCGCTGCTCTTCGGGTCGATCTGGCGCGTCGGCTCGGTGGCTGACATGACACCGGGCGGCGGCGGGCTGGCCACCGGCCCCGTGTGGGAAGGCTGGGCCGAAAGCCCGCGTTACACCGGATTGCCCACGATCTACCTCAACGACATCCCCGAGGGGCCGCTGAAACTGCCCGTCGGCAGCCTGATCACCCTCCGTCTCTATGGCGAGGTCGGCGCGCTGACCCTGTCCGAGACCGTCTCGGGCCGCGTCGGCGACGTCCCACCCGCCTCGGGGGCGGCCCATGACTTTACCGTGGCCCAGAACGGCAGCATCACGGTGAACGGCCCCGGCGGGCGCACATGGCAGGTCGCCGTGGTGCCCGACGCCGCCCCGCAGGTGCAAATCCTCGACGACCCCACCAGCGCCGCACTGGGTGAAACCACCTTGCCCTTCGCCGCCAGCGACGACTACGGCGTCGAGGCAGGCGAGGTGCGCATCGCGCTGGACCTCTCCCGCGCCAACCGCACCTACGGGCTGACCCCGGACCCCGAGGACCGCCCTGAAATCATCGTGCCCCTGCCCATGCCCATCGCCGGCGACCGCAGCAACTTCGAAGAAAACTTTGTCGAGGATTTCTCGGAACACCCCTGGGCCAACCTGCCGGTGACCATCACCCTCAGCGTGCTGGACGCCGCCGAACAGCAAACCCAATCGGACCCGCGCGAAATCACCTTGCCCGGCCGCCGCTTCTTTGACCCGCTCGCCGCCGCCATCATCGAAATGCGCCGCGACCTGCTGTGGAACCGCACCAACGCCACCCGCAGCGCCCAAATCCTGCGCGCCGTCAGCTACAAACCTGACGAAATGTTCCGCAAGGAAACCCAGTACCTGCAACTGCGCCAGGCGATCCGCAAGATGGAAACGCTGGCCCACTACGGCATCAACGACGAACAGCAACAGGCGCTGGCCGACGACCTGTGGGATCTGGCGGTCGAGCTGGAAGAGGGCGATCTGGCCGACGCACTGGACCGGATGCGGCAGGCACAGGAACGGCTGGAACAGGCCATGCGCGAAGGCGCCTCCGAGGCCGAGATTGCCGAGCTGATGAACGAACTGCGCCGCGCCACCGAGGATTACCTGAAACAACTGGGCCAGCAGGCACAGCGCGAGGCCCAAGAAAACGGCGGCCAGCAGCCCGACCAGCAGGACGGCATGCAGATGACGCAGGACGACCTGCAAAAGATGATGGACCGCATTCAGGAGCTGATGGAGCAGGGCCGCATGGCCGAGGCCGAAGAGGCGCTCAAAGAGCTTCAGGAAATGATGGAGAACATGCGCGTCACTCAAGGGCAGGGCCAGAACGGCCAAAGCCCCGGCGAACAGGCGATGGAAGGGCTCTCCGAAACCCTGCGCGATCAACAGGGCCTCAGCGACGAGGCATTCCGCGACCTGCAAGAACAGTTCAACCCCAACGCCCAGGCCGGCGAAAGCCAGGGCAACCAGGGCCGCAGCGGCGGTCAGGGCCGGGGCCAGGAACACAGCCAGGGTGAAGGCGGCGAAGGCAACGAAGGTCAGGGCAGCGAAGGCCAGGGCAGCGAAGGCGCGCAAAACGGCGACCAACAAAGCGACGGCCAAAGCGGCGGATCACTGGCCGACCGCCAACAGGCCCTGCGCGATGAACTCAGCCGCCAACAGGGCAACATGCCCGGCGCCGGCACCCCCGAAGGCGACGCCGCCCGCGAGGCACTCGACCGCGCCGGCCGCGCCATGGACGGCGCCGAAGAGGCGCTGCGCAACGGCGACAACGCCGGCGCCATCGACAATCAGGCGCAAGCCATGGAGGCCCTGCGCGAAGGCATGCGCGCCTTGGGCGAGGCGATGACCCAGGAAGAACGCGAACGCCAGCCGGGGCAGGGCACCGCGCAAGGCGACCAACGCGCCGAGGCACAGGACCCGCTGGGCCGAACCCCCGGCGCCAACGGCGGCACCGGCACCGACGAGGGGCTGCTGCAAGGCGAAGACGTCTACCGCCGCGCCCGCGAACTGCTCGACGAAATCCGCCGCCGCTCGGCCCAGGGCGAACGCCCGCAGGTCGAACTGGACTACCTGGAGCGCCTGCTGGACCGGTTCTGACGGGGGGGGGGCGGCTGGCCGACATCCCAACTGTCCGCAACGAAACACCAAGCCGCGCATCGACGGGCCGAGGTGCGGCGATCCAACCTCAGTCCCTGCCACTTAATGGCAGCCAAACACCTCCCACCGACCTGTTCCGCGCAACAGAAACCAAATCGCCGTGCCGTGGGGCGGCCCGGCGATGCGCGGCGGCCTGCGGCCTTGTCCCGCGCTTGGGGATATGCGGAGATGGCTGTACCTGCTGTTCGTGGTGTTCTGCATAGAGGATCTGTTGGTGGATAGCTCTGCTGCTCGACCAGCTCATGGTTGCGACCGCTGACAGTCCCTTTGAGGCATTCGTGCCGGGCGCAGCATGTCGTCGCTTATAGACAGAGAATGGCGGTTTGCTGAAGTTCGCTGCAGTTGCGAGACCCTCGTGTCAGATATGAATAAGCGGCCATTCGTCGCCCCCATAGTCATTGCGTCGATGCTGCACAGCACCCCAAGGGCAGGGACGCGCAGGAAAACGCACAGGTTATCCAAGAAACACAACTACGGGTCGATTTCTATCGCCAAGCATGACGCATCATCTTCCATGCTTTCAACGGAAAGCTTTTCCTCCAGCGCACGCCAGAACTCGTCGAAATCCGGCGTCGCCGCCGATAGGCTGGCTAACTGCGGGCGCAACAGCTTGCCATGGAATCCGTCGCTGGTCAGAAGTACACGATCGCCAACTTCAAGCGAGAATGTCGCCTCGTGGAGATCGTATTCGCGCCCTGCAGACATTGCGGACAGGAGCACATTGCGCCTCGGGTATCTCCGGGCTTGGTTCTTAGTCAGCACTCCATCGTCAAGCAACTTCTGCACCTCAGTCTGGTCCTTTGTTCGCGTCATCACGCCACCGCCGCGATAGTGGGTGATGCGCGTGTCCCCGACATGCCCGACATTCGCTTTGTCCCCCTCAATGCACAGCAAGGAGAGCGTTGTGCTAAGCGATTTCGGGTTGCCGTGCTGCTCAGCGAGTGTTGCCAGTTTTCGAGAAACCCTCGCGAACAGTTCACCCATTGGTTCCGCGTCGGTCATTCCTCGGACCTCATCGAGACCCGCGCGCGCTGCCATGCCGCCGAGCGCAGCAGACCCTACGCCGTCCGCGATACCGCACCACGTGGTATCACCTACTTGGAAAGGTTCAAGAACCACGTCTTGGTTCTCGCCTTTCGGTCCCGTGATGCTGAGCTTCCTGAATTTCATCCTGCACCTTGTTCCAGTAGCTCATGCAAGATCGGATGCACCCTGTCAGGCAGAACATCGATGGAGCGATGAACGTGCTCCATCCGCTTTGCGAAAGGCATCCCGCTTGCACGCACCTCGATCTTGATCCGCTCTGCAAGCGCTGGATCGCAGTCGTGCCCGGCCATGCGGATAAATTGCCACTCAACAATCCAGCGGTTGTGGCTTGTGCCCAGTTCAAGCATTGCGAGGGCGATCTTTGCTTTTAGGCTCAAATCGCCGAGCCTGAAAAACACCTCCGCCTTGTTCGAGATAACGTCGCAATAGTCAAAGCTGAAGACACCGGTGGCTGAGAACTCAGCATAGAGTTCACCCAGCCCTTGGAACATGTCAGGTGAACTCTGAAAGATCGAGTCAATATGCTGGAGCGACAACGCACGCATGATGTTGTCATTGGAAACGTTCTTGTCTGCGTTTTCGTCGATCAGGTTGAAGGCCCGATCCCACTCCTCGTCAGACAGGTGGTCTTTCGCATTGAGGATCGCGACAACATCCTGCTCTTCGGCCGAGAAAAACTCAACGACGGTGTTGTCCAATACGTCGAAAAGGTCTTCGCGCAGTGCGGCGATTGAAACATAGCGCCTGCGAGGCTGCGCCTTCGTACATTTCTCGACAATCGGACCAAGTGGGCCAGCGACCGTCAACTCGCCGTGCGGAATACGCCCACCGCTGGAGAAGATGTCATGCAGGATAGCTCCGAAGGAGTAAATGTCGGCCTGGGCTGTCGCCCGTCTAAAGTTGTTCGCGCACTCCGGCGGTCGATACAGAGGCGTGCCGCCAGCCATGTTCGACCCTGTCAAAGTCGATGTCTGCCCCACGCCAGGCGTCGTAAGGCCGAAGTCGGAAATTGAATAACGCGTTGATCCGTCCGATTGCGGAAACTTGAGGACGTTGGCTGGCTTCAGGTCGCGATGGCGAAGGCCAACTTGATGCAGCGCCTCAAGGCCTGCGAGGATATCGAATAGTGACCGCTTCGGGTCGCCGCCAAGCGTATTATCGGCCTCCAAGTCGTCCTTCAGGCTTCCGTCGGCGAGCGGCATCACGAACCACGGCGGATTATCGGTTAGATTGGCTTCCAGAATGCGCACGACATTCGGGTGGTCAACCTGCTGCTGATATCTAACCTCTCGTTCGAAGCGCTTGATCAGCATGGCATGTTCTTGCTGCTGGAACGCGGCGGGGTTTAGCCGCTTAAGGGCATAGGGATGACCGTCGTCACCCGTGGCTCTGTAGACGATACCGAACGCGCCTCTGCCTATCTCTTCGCCTTGGTGATACTGCATGGTCGCCCCACCTCCTTGGTTTGCGCTCCGCTCAATCAGATGCCTGACCGCACACCCAATTTACTACTCGTGTCAAGGCAGTACCTGCCGGTTGCTCCGACCGCAACTCGCGCTTTCACGTGGACCGCTTTTGCAGCCGACGACAGGACGTGTGTCCACTCTGGCGTAGTAAAAAAAGCCCCTATTTTTCGCATCCCGGTCTCTTTCCGCAAGGGACACTCAGCGCTGCCCACGAATGACTGGTTCGCGGAAGCTGCACTGCGGCGTGCAGCGCAGTCACGAGTGTCCGCATTGGGCCGTGCGCGCCCCTGGTCTACCGGTCAGAATACGACTTCGCACCCATCACGAAAGCGCCTGCGACGTCCGCCCACCCCGGGCACGGCGGCGGGAATGACCCTCTGCGGATCGCCAAAGCGACCCCACAGGATTTGCGGTCACCCCTCAAAAATTGCCCACTACATCAAATAAATTGCGTCGGGCACAGTGTCGCACCCGCACGGCCCCATGACATTTCGTACGCATCTGCCCCGAATATGTACAACACCGCCAAAACGGATCCAAAACCCGCCTTTCGCGCAGGCGCGTCTTGTACAGGATCGGTTGGAATATGTACGCAGTCCACCCCGACAGCACCGCGCCGGCCGTCCGGTTAACCCACCGCGCGCCGCGCTAACCCTGTCCGGATTACGACGCCGCCGTCGTGTCCAGCCACATCAGCAGGCCGGTCACCTGGCTGTCCAGCCAGACCCGCGCCTGATCAATTGTGCCGACATATCCGGTCATCACAGGCTCCAGCGCAGGCACCGCCGCGACGATCTGCGGGCTGTAGACATAAATCAGCGCCAGGAGTGCAACTATCAGTAAAGACGTGAAAAAACCGCGCCGGAACCCGCGTTTCTTGCGCTCGCGCACGGGCGCATCGGGGGCCGGATCGCCCTTGGCAATCTGGCGGTCACCGGTGGACCGCAGGGTCGAATTGATCTCTTCGATGTCCGGCAACAAATCCCGCCGCGACCCCGCAGCCGCCGCCGTCGCCGCCGCATCGGACAAGGTAGGCTCCTCCCCCCGCATCCGAGCCATCCGCTCCCGCGCCTCCCGCGCCCGCCGCGCGGATTCCTCGCTTTGGCCATCGTCGCCGAGGGTGTCATCCAACCCCAGATCAGGCTGGCTTTCCAGGCCTTCGCTTTGCCGCACCCGCGCCTCTGCCTCGGCCTCGGACCGCAGGATGTCGGACACCGCAGGGTCCAGCGTCCGGCGCTTGGGTTCGGGGGTGGCAACACGTTCTTCGCCCTCGGCCGGCAGGTCCGGTTCGGGGGCCAGCGGCAGGGCATCTTCGTCAATCTCGACCGGCATATGGTCGGGGTGATGCTGGAACCAGGTCTGACCGCAGTCAGAGCATTGAACATCACGACCCTCGGACGGAATAACCTCGTCCGGGACCTCGTATTGCGCATCGCAATTTGGACATACTAGCCGCATGGCGTGTCGCACCGCATAAATTCACCCGTTCCTTACCCTGAACCCTAGGATATGGTGTTGCGACTGCGCAGAAAAGTGCAATCTGCCCCAGCCCCCCGTCGCAACGCGCATTGAAACCGCACCGATGCTAAGGCACAACAGGTGCATCAAGCGGGGTAAGACGTGATCGAGCTAGAAAATGTGGCCTACAGCTACGGCGGGGGCGAATTGTTGTCGGATATTTCCGTCAAACTTGCGCCCGGATCTTTCCACTTTTTGACCGGCCCATCCGGCGCTGGCAAAACCACGCTGCTCAAGCTGTGCTATGGCGCGTTGTTGCCCACCTCGGGCACCGTGCGGCTGCTGGGTGCGGATGTGCGCACGCTGCAACGCGACGACATCGCCATGCTGCGCCGCCGGATCGGCGTGGTGCATCAGGATGTGCAGTTTCTGGATCACTTGCCGGTGGCCGAAAACATCGCGCTGCCGCTGACCGTATCGGGGCGCGGGGCCGAGGCGCAGGGCGGTGATCTGGACGAACTTATGGCATGGGTCGGCCTGTCCGACCGCGCGCAGGGTCTGCCGCCCGAGCTGTCGGGCGGTGAACGGCAGCGGGCCGCACTGGCGCGGGCGGTGATCATGTCGCCCGACGTGGTGCTGGCGGACGAACCCACCGGCAACGTCGACTGGGAGATGTCCCAACGTCTGCTGCATTTGCTGATCGAGCTGAACCGCATGGGCAAGACCGTGCTGATCGCCACCCACGACCTGTCGCTGATCCGCGCCGCCAAGGCGCAGGTGCAGGCGCGCGTGCTGCGCATTGCCAACCGGCGCATCCAACTGGCGGGGGCGGACCTGTGAAGCTGAACCTTGATGCACTGCAAGCGCTGACCCGCAACGACCGTCAGGCCGACCGCGTCGTGCCACCCTCGGGCTTTACCGCGCGGCTGACCCTGTTTGCCGCGGCGGCGATGGCCTTTCTTGCGGTCTTCGCGCTGGCGCTGTCGCTGGCGACCGGACGGCTGGCCGGTCAATGGAGCGCCGAGCTGGCGCGCACCGCCACCATCCGTATCGTCGCCCCCCTGGACCAACGGGCCACCCAGACCGAGGCGGCCCTGGCCGTGTTGCAAACCACCGCCGGCGTCGAAAGCGCGCGGGCGCTCAGCGACGCAGAGCAATCCGCATTGCTGGCCCCGTGGTTCGGTCCCGAGGTGTCGCTGGACGGTCTGCCGGTGCCCCGCCTGATCGAGATCGTGGAAACCGCCGACGGTATCGACGCCGCAGGCCTGCGGCTGCGGCTGTCGGCCGAGGTGCCCGGTGCCGTTCTGGACGATCACAGCCGCTGGCGCGCGCCTCTGGTCAAGGCCGCGTCGCGCCTGCGGCTGATGGGCTGGATCGCCACGGCGCTGATCGTGGCGACAGTGGCCGCGATGGTCACGCTGGCCGCCCAAGCCGCGCTGGCCGCCAATGCGCAGGTGATCGCGGTATTGCGCCTTGTGGGCGCGACCGACCGCTATATCGCACAGGCCTTTATCCGGCGGTTTACGCTGCGGGCGTTGTCCGGGTCGGCGCTGGGGGTGGCTGTGGGTGTCATAGCCGTGGTGCTGGTGCCGTCGGGTGGCAGTGACATGTCGGGCTTTTTGACCGGGTTGCGGTTTCAGGGGCTGGGCTGGATCGTACCGTTCCTGATCCCGCCGCTGACCGCTGTTGTGGCCTTTGCCGCCACCGGTGCTGCCGCCCGTCGCACATTGGAGAACCTGTCATGAACGCAATTCAATGGCTGCGCTCGCTGGTCTTTGTGGCGCAAATCTATCTGGCGATGCTGGTGGTGGGCGTGGTCTTTGCCCCCTATGCGCTGTTCAGCCGCAAGGGCGCACGGGCGGCCTGCAAGACGTGGTGCAAATGGGTGTTCTGGACCGCCCGCTGGATGGTTGGCATCCGCACCGAAGTGCGCGGCGAAGTGCCCACCGGCGACGTGTTGATCGCGGCCAAGCACCAGTCGTTTCTGGACATCATGCTGATCTTTCACGCGGTGCCCAAGGGCAAGTTCATCATGAAACGCGAAATCCTGTGGACGCCGATCATTGGCCTTTATGCCAAGGGCATCGGCTGTATCCCCGTGGCGCGCGGCAAGCGCGGTATGGCGATCAAACAGATGGTGCGCGACGTGGATGCGGGCCGTCTGGAGGCGGGGCAGTTGATCATTTATTCCCAAGGCACCCGCGTCGCACCCGGCGTCAAAGCCCCCTACAAGGTGGGCACCGCCGTGCTGTACGGTGAACTGGGGCAGCCTTGCGTGCCTGTGGCCACCAATGTGGGCGTGTTCTGGCCGCGCAAGGGCATCCTGCGCAAACCGGGGCTGGCGGTGGTCGAGTTCCTGCCGGCCATGCCCGAAGGATTGCCGCGCGAAGAGTTCATGGCGACGTTGCAGCAAACCGTCGAGGCGCGGTCCGATGCCTTGCTGGCCGAGGCGGGGTTTGATGTGAAAAGGCTGGGCTGATGCGGTGGATTGACACGCAAAGCGCGCTTGAAGAGCTTTATGGCACCCCCGGACAACCGGCGCTGCGCAAGGTGTCGGACCACCTGACGCCGCTGTATCGCAAGTGGATCATGGCCTCGCGGTTCTGCGTGCTGACCACCGTGGGGGTCGCGGGCACCGATGGCAGCCCGCGCGGGGATGACGGCCCTGTGGTGCTGGAACTGGACCCGCACACGCTGGCCATGCCCGACTGGCGCGGCAACAACCGGCTGGATTCGCTGCGCAATATCGTGACGGACGGGCGCGTGTCGCTGATGTTCATGGTGCCGGGATCGAACACGGTGGTGCGGGTGAACGGACAGGCGCGTCTGACCGATGACGCTGACCTGCGCGCGCGGTTTGCAGCGGGCAAGGCGACGCCCGCCACGGTGATCGTGATCCGCATCGCCGAGGTCTACACCCAATGCGCCCGCGCCGTGATGCGCGCCGACCTGTGGGCGCGCGACGACAGCGCCGATCTGCCCCGTCCGGGCGAGATACTGGCCGAGGTGACGGACGGGGCAGAGGGCGGTGAGGCATACGATAAGGCATGGCCGAAGCGCGCCAGTGAGACGATGTGGTGAGATAAGCCTCTGACTGCGACAGAGATGCATGACCCAACATGAAAAAAGGCGCGCCAATGGCGCGCCTTTTGTGTCAGGGCTGGCGGGTGCCGATCACATATGGATCGGGCCGTCGCCGCAGGCCAATGCCGCCTCGCGCACCGCTTCGGAATAGGTCGGGTGCGCGTGGCAGGTCATGGCCAGATCCTCGGCGGATGCGCCGAATTCCATCGCCACGCAAACCTCGTGGATCAGATCGCCCGCGCCCGGGCCGATGATGTGGCAGCCCAGAATGCGGTCGGTTTCCTTGTCGGCCAGGATTTTCACAAACCCGTCGCCCGCGAATACGGCCTTGGCGCGGGCGTTGCCCATGAAGCTGAACTTGCCGACCTTATAGGCGCGGCCTGCCTCTTTCAGTGTCGCCTCGGTCTCGCCGACATTGGCGACCTCGGGGTGGGTGTAGATCACGCCGGGGATCACGCCATAGTTCACGTGCCCATGCTTGCCCGCGACCTGTTCGGCGGCGGCCATGCCTTCGTCCTCGGCCTTGTGCGCCAGCATCGGGCCCTCGATCACGTCACCGATGGCGTAGACGCCCGGAACGCTGGTCTGCCAGTCCTTGCCGACCTTGATCTGGCCGCGCTGGGTCATCTCGACGCCCAGGCCTTCAAGGCCCAGACCGTCGACGTAAGGTTTGCGGCCGGTCGATACCAGAACCACATCGGCGTCCAGCACCGCCTCGCTGTCGTCCTTGCGCAGTTTGTAATGCACCTTGGCCTTGGTCTTGGTCGCCTCGGTCTTTTGCACGGCGGCGCCCATGATGAATTTCAGGCCCTGTTTGCTCAGCATCCGCTGGAAGGTTTTCTGCACCTCGGGGTCCATGCCGGGGGTGATCGCGTCCAGGTATTCGACGACGGTCACTTCGGACCCCAGACGCGCGTAAACGCTGCCCAGTTCCAGCCCGATCACGCCTGCGCCGATCACGACCATGGATTTCGGCACCTTGCCCAGCTCCAGCGCGCCGGTCGATGTCACGACGACCTTTTCGTCCACTTCGACGCCTGGCAGCGACGCCGCTTCGGAGCCGGTGGCGATGATGATGTTCTTGGCCTCGTGGACCTCGTCACCGACCTTGACCTTGCCCGCTTCGGGGATCGAACCCCAGCCTTTCAGCCAGTCGACCTTGTTCTTCTTGAACAGGAATTCGATGCCCTTGGTGTTGGTGTCGATGGTGGACTGTTTGTAGGTCAGCATCTGCTTCCAGTCGACTGAGGGGCTTTTGCCCTTCAGGCCCATTTCGGCAAAGTTGTGCTCGGCCTCGTGCAGCATGTGGGATGCGTGCAACAACGCCTTAGAAGGGATGCAGCCGACGTTCAGGCAGGTGCCGCCCAGCGTGTCGCGTCCTTCGACGCAGGCCACTTTCAGGCCCAGTTGCGCGCAGCGGATGGCGCAGACATAGCCGCCGGGGCCGGAGCCGATGATGATAACGTCGTAGGATGCCATGAGGTCTTCTCCTTGGTCGATTGGGCCGCTGGGGTCCGCGTCGGACCGCTGTCGGCTTTTCGTGTGGCGCGTGGGCCATGCGAGTTGTGCGGGCGCGTCCCTAGATCAGGGAGGCGATGAACAGGATGGCAACGGCGGCCATGGCCACCAACCAGATATAGGATCGCCAGGGCTGCCATCCCAGAGCGTAGGCGGGGATATAGAGCGCACGGGCGGCCAGATAGACCCACGCAGCCCCCAGCGTCAGGGTGGTGACCTGATCCGTGACGTCGATCAACAGCACGGCGGCGGCAAAGAACGGGAACATCTGCACGTTGTTGTCATAGGCCCGCAGCATCCGCGCGGTGACGTTGCGCATCGGTCGGCTGGGATCGCGGTCGCGCGGGCTGGTGGTATAGCCCGGCCCCACGTCCATGTTCGCCATGGTCGAGGCGGTGACGAACTGCACGATGTGCAACAGGCCGGCAAGGGCGATGGTGAGGAGGAAGGGGGTCATGTCATCGTGCTCCAGATTGGCAGATGCAGAGATAGGGCGAAGCTGGTCGATGCCCTGTCGCGGACACCGACCAGTTCAAGGTTTACAGATCCATCAACAACCGGCGGGGATCTTCCAGCGCTTCCTTGACGCGCACCAGGAAGGTCACGGCACCCTTGCCGTCGACGATGCGGTGGTCGTAGGACAGCGCCAGGTACATCATCGGGCGGATCACCACCTGACCGTTGATCGCCATCGGGCGGTCCTGGATCTTGTGCATCCCCAGAATGCCCGACTGCGGCGGGTTCAGGATGGGCGAGGACATCAGCGAGCCGTAGACGCCACCGTTCGAGATGGTGAACGTGCCGCCCTGCATTTCCGCCATCGACAGCTTGCCGTCACGCGCTTTGGCGCCCTTTTCGGCAATCGCCTTTTCGATTTCGGCAAAAGACATCGCGTCGGCGTCGCGGATCACCGGAACGACCAGACCCGTGGGCGTGCCTGCGGCAATGCCCATGTGAACGAAGTTCTTGTAGACGACGTCGGTGCCGTCGATCTCGGCGTTGACCTCGGGGACTTCGTTCAGGGCGTGCACGCAAGCCTTGGTGAAGAAGGACATAAAGCCCAGTTTCACGCCGTGCTTTTTCAAAAACAGGTCTTTGTATTCGTTGCGCAGCGCCATCACCTCGGTCATGTCGACCTCGTTATAGGTGGTCAGCATCGCGGCGGTGTTCTGGCTGTCTTTCAGGCGGCGCGCGATGGTCTGGCGCAGGCGGGTCATTTTCACCCGTTCTTCGCGTGATTCATCGTCGGCCGAGACCGGCGCGCGCGGTGCGGCAGAGGCTTGCGGGGCAGGGGCGGAGCCGGCGGCGGCCACGGCCTTGGCCACGTCGTCCTTCATGATGCGGCCGTCACGGCCCGTGCCTGTGACCTGATCGCGGCTGATGCCGGCCTCGGCCATGGCTTTCTTGGCGGATGGCGCGTCTTCGACGTCCTTGCCGCCGCTCGACGGCTGCGCCGCAGGCTTGGGCGCCTCTTCCGACGCGGGGGCCGCAGCCTTGGCGCCGTCACCCGAGGAAATCACCGCCAGTTTGGCGCTTGCTTCCACGGTGCTGCCTTCTTCGGCCAGGATTTCGGTCAGGACACCGGCGGCGGGGCTGGGGACCTCGACGCTGACCTTGTCGGTTTCCAGCTCGCACAGCATTTCGTCCTGTGCGACCTCGTCACCGACCTTCTTGAACCAGGTGCTGACGGTCGCTTCGGTCACGCTTTCGCCCAGTGTGGGCACCATCACGTCCACGTTGGCCGACGCATCGCGCGGCTTGGTGTCTTCGGCGCCGGCGTCGATGGCCTTGGCCGGCTCTTCGGCGGCCTTGGGGGCCTCTGCCGCAGCTTCGCCACCTTCCGAGATCGTCGCCAACAGGGCGTCCACACCGACGGTTTCGCCTTCGGCGGCCACGATCTCGCCCATGGTGCCCGCGACGGGGCTGGGCACTTCGACGGTGACCTTGTCGGTTTCCAGCTCGCACAGCATTTCGTCAACGGCCACGGCGTCGCCGGGTTTCTTGAACCATGTGGCAACGGTGGCTTCGGTCACGGATTCGCCCAGGGTGGGCACACGGACATCAGTCATTATTTCGATCCTTTGATGGTCAGCGCCTCGTCAACGAGGGCGGCTTGTTGTGCTTTGTGCTGGCTGGCCAGACCTGTGGCAGGCGACGCCGAAGTGGCGCGGCCCACGTATTCGGGGCGCAGGTGCTTGGCCTTGATCCGGCCCAGAACCCATTCGATGTTGGGTTCGATAAAGGTCCAGGCGCCCTGGTTTTTCGGCTCTTCCTGACACCAGATCATTTCCGCATCCTTGAAACGCTCAAGCTCTTTCACCGCGGATTGCGCGGGGAAGGGATAGAACTGTTCAAAGCGCAGCAAATAGATGTCGTCGATGCCCCGGGCGTCGCGTTCTTCCAGCAGGTCGTAATAGACCTTGCCCGAACACATCACGACGCGCTTGATCTTGTCATCGGCGGCCAGCGTGGTTTCGGAATTGCCATGCTGCGCATCGTCCCACAGCACGCGGTGGAAGGACGAACCGGTGGTGAATTCCTCGGCCTTGCTGACGGCCAGCTTGTGGCGCAGCAGCGATTTCGGCGTCATCAGGATCAGCGGCTTGCGGAAGTCGCGGTGGATCTGGCGGCGCAGAATGTGGAAGTAGTTCGCCGGTGTGGTGCAGTTGGCCACGATCCAGTTGTCCTGACCACACATTTGCAGGAACCGTTCCAGACGGGCGCTGCTGTGTTCCGGCCCCTGGCCCTCGTAACCATGTGGCAGAAGGACCGTCAGCCCCGACATCCGCAGCCATTTGCTTTCGCCCGAGCTGATGAACTGGTCGAACATGATCTGCGCGCCGTTGGCAAAGTCGCCGAACTGCGCCTCCCACAGGGTCAGGGCGTTGGGTTCGGCCATCGAATAGCCGTACTCGAAGCCCAACACCGCATATTCCGACAGCATCGAGTCGATGACTTCGTATTGTGCCTGACCCTCGCGGATATGGTTGAGGGGATAATACCGTTCTTCGGTGTCCTGATTGATCAGCGCCGAATGGCGCTGGCTGAAGGTGCCGCGCGCGCTGTCCTGACCGGACAGACGGACGGGGAACCCTTCGGTCAACAACGATCCGAACGCGATGGCCTCGGCTGTGGCCCAGTCGAAACCGGTGCCGCTTTCGAACATCGCTTTCTTGGCGTCCAGCAGACGTTCGACGGTTTTGTGCAGTGGAACACCTTCGGGCGCGGTTGTCAGACCCTTGCCGACATCGGCCAGCGTCTCGGGTTTGATCGCCGTTTTGCCGCGCTGGTATTTCTTTTGCTTCATCTTATCCAGATGCGACCACTTGCCGTCCAGCCAGTCGGCCTTGTTCGGGCGGTATTCTTTGCCGGCCTCGAACTCTTCGTTCATCTTGGCCTGAAACGCCGCCTTCATGTCCTCGATCTCGCCCTCGGGGATCAGGCCGTCCTTGACCAGACGGTCCGTGTACAGCGTCAGCGTGGTTTTCTGCTTCTTGATGCGCTTGTACATCACCGGGTTGGTGAACATGGGCTCGTCGCCCTCGTTGTGACCAAAGCGGCGGTAGCAGAAGATGTCGATCACCACGTCCTTGTGGAACTTCTGGCGGAATTCGGTGGCCACTTTGGCGGCGTGGACCACGGCCTCGGGGTCGTCGCCGTTGACGTGGAAAATCGGCGCTTCGACCACCAGTGCGTTGTCGGTGGGATAGGGCGATGAGCGCGAGAAATGCGGCGCCGTGGTAAAGCCGATCTGGTTGTTTACGACGATGTGCATGGTGCCGCCGGTGCGGTGACCGCGCAGGCCGGACAGGGCGAAACATTCTGCCACAACACCCTGACCCGCGAAGGCCGCGTCGCCGTGCAGAAGGATCGGCATGACGCTGGTGCGGTCGGCACTGCCCCACTGGTCCTGTTTGGCGCGGGCCTTGCCCAGAACCACGGGGTTCACCGCCTCGAGGTGCGAGGGGTTGGCGGTCAGCGACAGGTGCACGGTGTTGTCGTCAAACTGACGGTCCGAAGACGCGCCAAGGTGGTATTTCACATCGCCCGAGCCGTCGACGTCCTCGGGTTTGAAGCTGCCGCCCTGAAATTCGTTGAAAATCGCGCGGTACGGTTTCTGCATCACGTTGGCCAGAACCGACAGGCGGCCACGGTGCGGCATCCCGATCACTATTTCCTTGACGCCCAGGGCGCCGCCACGCTTGATGACCTGCTCCATCGCGGGGATCAGGCTTTCGCCGCCGTCCAGACCAAAGCGTTTGGTGCCCATGTATTTGACGTGCAGGAACTTCTCGAAGCCTTCGGCCTCGACCATCTTGTTCAGGATCGCCTTGCGGCCTTCGCGGGTGAACGCGATTTCCTTGCCCAGCCCTTCGATCCGCTCTTTCAGCCAGGCGGATTCCTCGGGGTCGGAAATGTGCATGTATTGCAGCGCGAAGGTGCCGCAATAGGTCCGCGTGACGATTTCCATGATCTGCCGCATCGAGGCGATTTCCAGCCCCAGCACGTTGTCGATAAAGATCGGGCGGTCCATGTCGGCGTCGGTGAAACCGTAGGATTTCGGGTCCAGTTCAGGGTGCCTGGAATTGTCGCGCATACCCAGCGGGTCCAGATCGGCGACCAGATGGCCACGGATGCGGTAGGCGCGGATGATCATCAGCGCGCGGATGCTGTCCAGCACGGCGCGTTTGACCATCTCGTCGCTCAGCTCGACGCCCTTGGCTTCGGCTTTTGCCTTGATCTTGTCGCCCGCGCCCTTGACCTCGGCCGGGGCCGCCCATTCGCCGGTCAGCGCCTGCGTCAGGTCATCGCCGGGCATCGGCGGCCAGTCGGCGCGCGCCCAGCTTGGCCCTGCGGCCTCGGCTGTGACGTTGCTGCCTTCGTCGCCCATCGCCTTGAAAAAGGCCTGCCAGGCTTCGTCCACCGCGCCGGGGTCGTTGGCATAGCGGGCATACATCTGTTCAAGGTATTCCGCGTTATGCCCCTGCATGAAGGACGAGGCGTGGAACTGGTCGTTGGCGGGGTGGTCGGTCATGAGGATACCTCGTGTAGGTTGGGACCGCAAAGAAGAGAGGATAGCAGTTGCATCAGGCGTGGGACCGATCGTTGAATGTCTGGTGGGTCATGGTGAAGCTTCTCAATCCTCGTCCAGCCGTTCAATGCGTGCGACCTGTGCCAATATCGGAGACTTTCCGGTTAAATATGCGAAGCCCTCTGGGACGATTGTTAAAAGCCCGATGCGCTTTTCAGGGGATGAAGAAAGTTTTGCGTAATCCCCGAAAGGATGATCTTCGACGTCCAGTCCCCAGCTTTGCGGTGGCTTTTCAGCGGACCGGGTCAGCAGTTCACATTCAACGTTCTTCCTAGGTTTCGAAACAATGGCCCAGCTCTGGCTCTCCGGCTCGTAAAGATGAAATTCCGAGAATTTCTCGCTCTGCGATGGCTCGATGAGTCTCAACGCAAGAAGAGCCTGTGAGTCGCGTTGCATGATGTCGTATCTTGCCTGATTGTAGAATTTATGCCGCTGTTCCTGATCGATTATCTGTGCAGGGCCCTCCAGAAACACACCGTTGATAACGGCAAAGTCTCCCCACATCTGGTTGAACGCGGGCAGGGTTTCGAGCGTAACATGTTGCCAACCGTCAGAGGTCAGACTGCCTGCGATATCCGTCACTGTTTTGTGCTCGGACAGGCACGCCTTTTCTAGATCGTCGAATGGTGCCGCGTAGGCTGTGGAGGCGCCCAAGAAGACTGCAAATGCCCAAGCCGCCCGGACGATAGGCCGGGCATCCCCCGACCGCCCCCATGGGCGGGGGATACTCCCCCACCCGCGGACGGGGGATGCCCTTCGTGCATATGTCCGGTGATGGAACATCTTTAGCCTTTGTCGATCGCTTCTTTGACCGCTTCGCCCAGTGTCGCGGGGCTGTCTGCCACCACGATCCCGGCTTCGCGCATCGCGTTGATCTTGCTTTCGGCGTCGCCCTTGCCACCGGCGACGATGGCGCCTGCGTGGCCCATGCGGCGGCCCGGAGGGGCTGTGCGGCCCGCGATGAAACCGGCTGTGGGCTTCCAGCGGCCTTTTTTACGCTCGTCCGCCAGGAACTGCGCCGCTTCTTCTTCGGCAGAGCCGCCGATTTCACCGATCATGATGATCGACTGTGTTTCAGGGTCGGCCAGGAACATTTCCAGCACGTCGATGTGTTCGGTGCCCTTGATGGGGTCGCCGCCGATGCCCACGGCCGAAGACTGGCCCAGGCCCATGTCAGTTGTCTGTTTCACAGCCTCATAGGTAAGCGTGCCCGAGCGCGAAACAACACCCACCGAGCCGCGTTTGTGGATGTGGCCGGGCATGATGCCGATCTTGCAGGCGTCGGGCGTGATCACGCCGGGGCAGTTGGGGCCGATCAGGCGCGACTTGGACCCTTCCAGCGCGCGTTTGACGCGCATCATGTCCAGAACCGGAATGCCTTCGGTGATGCACACGATCAGCGGCATTTCCGCGTCGATGGCTTCCAGGATCGAATCCGCCGCGAAGGGGGGCGGCACGTATATCACCGATGCGTTGGCTTCGGTGACGTGCATCGCCTCGTGCACGGAGTTGAAGACCGGCAGGTCCAGATGTTTCTGACCACCTTTGCCCGGTGTCACGCCGCCGACCATCTTGGTCCCGTAGGCGATGGCCTGTTCGGTGTGGAATGTCCCCTGCGAGCCGGTCAGGCCCTGGCAGATGACTTTGGTGTTTTCGTCGATAAGAACGGCCATGTTTGGTTTCCTTGCTTACGATCAGTCTGTTGTTTGCGATGTTTCGAGGGCGGGGGCGTGATAGCCGTATTCGGCCAGCTCCCAGTGATACAGGTCAGCCACGCGGGCCAGTGCCGATGGCGTGTAAAGCGCGCGCCAGTCGCCCACCTTGGCCCGGCGGTCGGGATTGTTGCGCAGGTGCGGCCAGTCGACCGTGCCCAATCCCAGCCGCGCGCACAGGTCGGCGCGGTCCTGGGGCAGATGTTCGATGCGCACCGCACCGTCGATCACCGCAGTGCCGTCGATGCCGTATATCTCCAGATCCTGCGTGGCCTGCGGGCTGCTGTGCAGCCAGTCGACAAAGGCCGCGCGGCGGTCGTCCTGCGACACCCGGCCTGCAAAGTGGGCGCGGTTGCGCATGGCGAAATGCGACACCAGCCGCTCGAAGGGATTGCGCAGCGTGGTGAATTTGAAATAGCCGTCCCAGACCGCGCGGGGCAGGGCGTCGCGCACCGCAGCGGCGGGCATATGGCCGTGCCATGTGTCTTGCGCTGCATCCTGCGCCGGGCCACGGCTGCCGATGATCCCTTCGGGGCCATCGTAAGCCGCACGGGACACGCCCTTGGCCAAAGCTTCGGTGGGCGCACAGAACCGTTCCAGCGCCGCCTCGGTCGAGGTGCTCGCGGTTTTGAAGGTCTTGAGATAGATGAACCGGTGGCTGTGCGAGATCATGACCATCAGCACACCCCTTGCGTGGCAAAGCGTGTCGAGGCGTCGTAGCCGAAAGCCGCGAAATCGTCGGCGTAATAGTCTGCGACATGGGCCGCGGCGGTGGGCGACATGCTGTGCCACGCCTCATGCCCTGCGCTGACGTTCTCGCGCTGGGGGGCAGGGGCGACACGATCGGCGATGCCAAGCCTGTCCACGATCACCGCCCAATCCGCAGCCAGCGTTTCCAGCCGCGCCAGATGGCTGACGGACCGGGGCGATGGCACCCATTTGACCTGCGGCAACAGGCTGCGCATCTGGCGCGCCTGTGCGGGCAGGTCGGAGGCAATATCGTCAAACGACATATCCAGATAGGGTGCGCAGTTTGCCCGCACGTCAGGGTCGGGATGCGAAACCGCCCGCCGTTTCACAAAGGCCAGCGCCGACCAGGCACGGGCAAACGGATTGCGCACAACGGCAAAGCTGAACATGGACGCCAGGCGTGCAGACCCCAGCAGTTTGCCCAAACGGTCCAGACGGCTGTGTTTGATCATCGGCAGGGTGGGGTCCATGCCGCAAGCCGACCGATTGCCCATAACGGACTTGCGCGAACGGATGTCCAGATCTCGCGACAGGTCCAAAGCCGGGGCAAGCATGGTGTGCATGCTGGTGCCGCCGGTTTTGGGAATGTGAATAAACACGCAGTTCAGGCTTTCGGAAACGATCATCAGATGTCTCCCACAACCGGTGCAGCCAACGACGTGTCCAATGGTGTTCCCACATCACCGCGTGTGACCGGCCCGTCAGCCATAGCCATGCAAGCCGACCCGAAGGACAGCGGCAAGGCAAAGGTGGCAGGGCAAAGACGGCGCATCAGATCAAGGCTCCAGAGGGCGCATGGGAACAGGGGAGGGCCCGGGACAAGCCGGATTGACGAAAAGCTTGCGCATGTCATCGAACCTCCGTTGCAGGGGCCTGTGTGGCGTCCGGGGCGGTACGGTCCCGCCCCGGACGCCAGTCACTTAACCCTTGACCGCTTTTACGATCTTCTGGGCGCCGTCCTTCAGGTTTTCGGCAGCGATCACATCAAGGCCCGAGTTGTTGATGATGTCCTTGCCCTGTTGCACGTTCGTGCCTTCCAGGCGGACCACCAGTGGCACTTTCAGGCCCACTTCTTTCACCGCGGCCACAACGCCCTCGGCGATCACATCGCAGCGCATGATGCCGCCGAAGATGTTCACCAGGATGCCTTTGACCTGCGGGTCGGATGTGATGATCTTGAACGCTTCGGTCACCTTTTCCTTGGTCGCACCGCCGCCCACGTCCAGGAAGTTGGCAGGCTCGGCGCCGTAAAGCTTGATGATGTCCATGGTGGCCATCGCCAGACCCGCACCGTTCACCATGCAGCCGATTTCGCCGTCCAGCGCGATATAGTTCAGGTCGTATTTGGACGCGGCGAGTTCCTTGGGATCTTCCTCGGTTTCGTCGCGCAGTTCGTTGATGTCGGCGTGCTTGTACATCGCGTTGCCGTCAAAGCTGACCTTGGCGTCCAGCACTTTCAGGTCGCCGGCGTCGGTGACGATCAGCGGGTTGATTTCCAGCATTTCCATGTCTTTTTCCAGGAACGCCTTGTACAGCAGCGCCATCAGACCGACGCACTGTTTGACCTGCTTGCCTTCCAGCCCCAGGGCGAAAGCGATGCGGCGGCCGTGGAATGCCTGATAGCCGGATGCGGGATCGACCGAGAAGGACAGGATTTTCTCGGGGGTCGACGCTGCGACCTCTTCGATGTCCATGCCGCCTTCGGTCGAGCAGACAAAGCTGACGCGGCTGGTCTGGCGATCAACCAGCAGGGCCAGGTACAATTCGGTTTCGATGCCCGAGCCGTCTTCGATGTAGATGCGGTTGACCTGTTTGCCTGCGGGGCCGGTCTGGTGCGTGACCAATGTGCGGCCCAGCATTTTCTTGGCTTCCTCGGCGGCCTCTTCGACCGATTTGGTCAGGCGCACGCCGCCTTTTTCACCGGCGTCGGCTTCTTTGAAGTGGCCCTTGCCGCGACCACCTGCGTGGATCTGCGCCTTGACCACCCACAGGGGGCCGTCCATTTCGGCGGCTGCGTTTTTGGCGTCTTCGGCTTTCAGCACGACGCGCCCGTCGGAAACGGGGGCACCGTAAGAGCGAAGCAAGGCCTTGGCCTGGTATTCGTGGATGTTCATGACAAAGCGGTCCTGATTAGCTGCGGTTTAATTGGCTGTATACGATCAAGCGTGAACGGATGGTAAACTGAAAAGGTGGGGCAGGCGGGGTTTTGCCCAGAAAATCCGACTTTTGTGATCACACGTTTTTTCCTGTGATCACAAAATATCCGGCGTTACCGCTGACAGGGGGTTTTGGCGCGTGTCGGCACAGATTCCCTTGTGCAGACAGAATGTTCAATCTTTCGGGGCGCGCAGATTCAGCCATCTGAACACCAGCGATACACCAATGCCCGCAACCGCAAGGGCGGGCCATCCCGGGCCTGCGCCGTTGGAAACGTCGATCACCAGCAGCACGGCGGTGGCCAAGCCTGCGCGCTGGCATGACTTGCGGAATTTGGCGCGGGCGTCGCTGTCGGGGCGGCTGGGTCGGGGGCGGTCGATGCGCGGTGAAACCCGCGCCAGATCGTCGGGCGCGTTGACGCCGTCGGACAGCACTGCAAACAGCTCGACCTCGTCCAGCAGGTTTTTGGGGGTGGCGGGGCCAAGCGGGCGAAACTCGGCTTCTAGCCGTCCGCGCGCGTGATCGACCACCTGACGCGACACCAGAATGCCGCCGATGCCTGCATTCTCTTGAAGTCGCGCGGCCAGGTTCACGCCGTCGCCCAGCAGATCGTCGCCTTCGACAATCACGTCGCCCAGATGCACGCCGATGCGAAAGGGCAGAGAGTCTGCGGTGGCGTTCAATTCGCGCTGAATGGCGACAGCCGCGGCCACGCCTTCGACGACAGATGGAAATTCGGCGATCAACCCGTCGCCTGCGGTGTTGGCGATGCGCCCGCCCCGGATGGCAATGGCCGCGTCGATCACACGGCGGGCACGGCGCAGGGCCTGAACGGTGTCCACCTCGTTGCGGGCCATACGGCCCGAATAATTCGCGGCATCGGCTGACAGGATCGTGGTCAGCTTGCGTTTGATGTCAGGCAGTTGGGACACATCGACCCCTCCTGAGCACCCCGCAGACGGGGTGATGTTGATGCGCAGCCCGAAAATAGGCAGCCCATGAAAAAACCGGACACGTTAGACGCGCCCGGCTTTATTCATGACAGCAAGTTGCAGCTTACGCCAGCGAGCTGTCGATGCCTTTGCACGCGTCGACCAGGCCCTGAACGGCCGAAACCGAGCTGTCGAACATGGCTTGTTCGTCTTTGGTCATCTTGATGTCGATGACTTTTTCAACGCCACCAGCACCGATCACTGTGGGCACGCCCACGTACATGCCTTTCAGACCCAGAGCGCCGTCAACATAGGCCGCACAGGGCAGGACGCGCTTTTGGTCTTTCAGATAGGCCTCGGCCATTTCGATCGCCGACGTGGCAGGCGCATAGAACGCCGAGCCGGTTTTCAGCAGGCCGACGATTTCGGCACCGCCGTCACGGGTGCGCTGAACGATGGCGTCCAGTTTTTCCTGTGTGGTCCAGCCCATTTTGACCAGATCGGGCAGCGGGATGCCCGCAACGGTCGAATAGCGTGTCAGCGGCACCATGGTGTCGCCGTGGCCGCCCAGCACGAATGCTGTCACGTCGCGCATGGAGACCTGGAATTCTTCGGCCAGGAAGTGACGGAAGCGGGCGCTGTCCAGAACACCGGCCATGCCGCAGACTTTTTCGTGGGGCAGGCCCGAGAATTCGCGCAGCGCCCAGACCATGGCGTCCAGCGGGTTGGTGATGCAGATCACGAATGCGTTCGGTGCGTGGTCACGGATGCCTTCGCCGACGGATTTCATAACCTTGAGGTTGATGCCCAGCAGGTCATCGCGGCTCATGCCCGGTTTGCGGGGCACGCCGGCGGTGACGATGCACACGTCTGCGCCTGCGATGTCCTCGTAGGACTGGGTGCCGCTCATCTTGGCGTCGAAACCCTCGGAGGGGCCGGATTCAGCGATGTCCAGCGCCTTGCCTTCGGGGGTGCCTTCGGAAATGTCGAACAGGACAACGTCGCCCAATTCCTTGATGGCTGCGAGATGCGCGAGCGTCCCGCCGATTTGACCTGCGCCGATCAGCGCAATTTTGGGTCTGGCCATGAGTAGTCTCCAGGGTTGCTGTGAATTTGCGGTTTGCCTAGTCCTTATCCGCGCCGCGTGCAAGGCTGCTGCGCCGCGGCACGGGCGCACGCGGCTGCTGGCAGTGGGCGTTGTTACCCGCTAACCTTGAATGCAGTGCAAAGGTTTCCAAGGAGTTAACGTGCTGGAACTGGATTGGGCGTTCTTTGCCGTGGCTGGTCCCGCAGTGATGTTTGCGGGGGTGTCCAAGGGCGGTTTCGGGTCGGGCGCCGCCTTTGCGGGCGCGTCGATTCTGGCGCTGGTGGTCGAGCCGGGGCTGGCGCTGGGCGTCATGCTGCCGATGCTGATGCTGATCGACGTGGCCACGCTGGGACCGTACTGGCGCAAGTGGCGCTGGCCCGAGACGCGGTTGCTGATTCTGGGCGCGCTGCCCGGTGTTGTGCTGGGCGCGGCGTTGTACCGGGTGGCCGATGCGGATGTGTTCCGCGTGCTGATCGGAGTGATTTCGCTGGCGTTCGTAGCCTGGCAGGTGGGCCGGGCGCGCGGCTGGATCGCTGCCACGTCCAGGCCGTTGGGGCAGGGCGCGGGGGCCGTGGCGGGGCTGGTTGCGGGATTTACCAGTTTTGTCAGCCATGCGGGCGGCCCGCCGGCGGCGGTCTATCTGCTGTCACGCGGCATGACCAAGACGGAATATCAGGCGTCTACGGTGCTGCTGTTCTGGGTGATCAACGTGGCCAAATTCGTTCCCTATGCCTATCTGGGCATGTTCACGCTGCAAACGGGGCTGGCCAATCTGGCACTTGCGCCTTTTGCGCTGGCGGGCGCGTGGGTCGGGGTCAAGGCGCACCGGCTGGTGCCGGAACTTGCGTTTTTCGCACTGACCTATGCGCTGCTGGTGGTCACCGGGATCAAGCTGATTTGGGATGGGCTGAGCTGATCGGTCTGCCCATGAAAAAGGCGGCCCCGGAAGGCCGCCCGTCAATCTCTTAACGCTTGTTTCAGGCGTCGTTGCCGGGGGGCGGCAACGCTTCGGCCAGTTCCTCGAATGCCTGTCCCGACGCCACAAGGCAGGTCACCCCCGCGGGCGTGGTCACCGTGATTGTCCATGTGCCCGTTTCGGACGAGGCAAACACCTCGATCACCTGGTTGTTGGCGCCCAGTCCCATTGACTGGCGGGTTTCGCCGTAGCCAGACGCCAGCCGGTCCACCACCAATGCGCGCGGCCCGCAGTTGCGCGCGCTGGATTGTGCCGCCACGTGGCCAGCCGCCATCAGGTACAGCGTGGCCGCAGCCGTCAGCGCGGCGAGATGCAAGAATGTCTTGTTGCGTGTCATGTTGTTCAGCCTTTGGTCAAAAGGCGTCACCCGCAGTCATCTGGCCTGAGCCGGTTGCCCGACGATGACCGGGCGGCCCCGGTTCCTGTGTTGTCGCGACACCCCTTCCGCAAAGGTTCGGCGGCCCTGCCAAAACGGCCCTATTGGTGATATCGGACCGTTTCAGCCTGCGCCTTGAGTGGTAAATAATGGTTAATGCACCGCGCGCCGCTGCGGAAAATTTGACATTTGCTGCATTGCGGCGCGTTTCCTCTTGAACCTTTCGCAAAAAAATGCGTCCTTGCGCGCAACATTATTACCCTACCCGAAAGGCAGGCTTATGGCTCTCGACCGTCCGTTGCGTTCCGTTCTTTACATTCCGGCATCCAAACCCCGTGCACTGGACAAGGCACGCGGGCTGCCGGTCGATGCAATCATCTTCGATCTGGAAGACGCGGTGACCGCCGAAGAAAAGGTCAGCGCACGCGGCATTCTGGCCGAAGCGCTGGCCCAAGGCGGCTATGGCGCGCGGATGAAGATCATTCGCATCAATGCGCTGGACACAGACTGGGGTGCCGACGATGCGCGTGCGGCCGCTGATATGGGGGCCGATGCGATCCTGTTGCCAAAGGTGTCCAGCCCCGCTGATCTGGATGCACTGGCCGCGATCACCGGCGACGCGCCGCTGTGGGCGATGATGGAGACGCCCGCCGGCATGTTGAACGCCGCCGCCATTGCGGCCCACCCCAAGTTGCAGGGTCTGGTGATGGGGACCAACGATCTGGCGAAAGAGTTGAACACGCGCGCCCGCGCCGACCGTCTGCCGTTGCAGGCAGGGCTGGGCCTGTGCCTGCTTGCGGCCAAGGCGCATGGGCTGGCGATTGTGGATGGGGTCTATAACGCCTTCAAGGACGACGAGGGGCTGGCGCTGGAATGTGAGCAGGGCCGCGACATGGGCTTTGACGGCAAGACCCTGATCCACCCCGCACAGGTGGCCGTGACAAATACGGCCTATTCCCCGTCGGACGCCGAGATCGACACCGCCCGCCGTCAGATCGAAGCCTTTGACGAAGTCGAAGCTTCGGGGCAGGGTGTGGCTGTGGTTGACGGCAAGATTGTCGAGAATCTGCACGTAGAAACCGCGCGCAAACTGATCGCACAAGCCGAGGCCATTGCAGCCATGGCAGAGGGTTGAACACATGACACTGCTTATTCTTGGGGTTCTTTTGTGGGCCGCGGCCCATTTCTTTAAACGTGCCATGCCGGCACAGCGCGCCGCCATGGGCAACGCCGGCAAGGGCGTTGTCGCAATTGCGCTTGTGGCCTCTGTGCTGCTGATGATCTTTGGCTACCGCGCGGCGGATGGTGCGTTTTTCTGGGGGCGTCATCCGGCGACCACGGGGATCAACAACCTGCTGATGGTTGCCGCTTTGTATTTCGTCAGCCCCGGTCCGAAGAAGGGCGCGATCTTCTACAAGATGCGCCATCCGATGCTGACGGGGTTTTCACTGTGGGCCATCGCGCACCTGTTGGTGAACGGCGATGTGCCATCGTTCGTGCTGTTTGGCGGCTTGCTGGTCTGGGCGCTGGCCGAAATGGTCGTGATCAACCGCGCCGAGCCCGCATGGACACCGCCCGCCAAGGGCGCGATTTCCAAGGACATCATGTTCCTTGGTATCTCGTTTGTGCTGCTGGGCGTGATCGGCGCCATCCACACATGGCTGGGCTATAACCCGTTCGGGTAAGGATAAGATTATGAAACTCTATCGTTTTCTGTCCGAAGAGGACACGTCGGCCTTTTGTCACAAGGTGACGGATGCGCTGAACAAGGGGTGGGAACTGCACGGCAGCCCGACCCAGACATGGGACCACGCCGCAGGCGTCATGCGCTGCGGTCAGGCCGTGGTGAAAGAAGCGCCCGGCACCTATACCCCCGACACCAAGCTGGGGGCGCACTGATGAAAAAGACCAATCCGGGCCGATTTTTCGAAGACTACACGCTGGGGCAGGTGATCGACCACGCGGTGCCGCGCACCGTCAAAATGGGCGAACGCGCGCTTTATCACATGCTGTATCCGGCGCGTCATGCGCTGTATTCGTCCGACCAGTTCGCGCAAGGCTGCGGTCTGCCGTTCTCGCCGCTGGATGACATGATCGCCTTTCACATCGTGTTCGGCAAAACCGTGCCGGATGTGTCGTTGAACGCGGTGGCGAACCTTGGCTATGCCGAAGGACGCTGGAAACTGCCCGTCTGGCCCGGCGACACCCTGCGTGCACGGTCCGAGGTGATCGGGCTGAAACAGAACTCGAACGGCAAGACCGGCGTGGTTTATGTGCGCACCACGGGACTGAATCAGCATGACGAGGAAGTGCTGGAATATGTGCGCTGGGTCATGGTGCGCAAGGGCGACGTTGATGCGCCGGCACCCGAAACGGTGGTGCCCGAGCTGACCAATGTGGTCGACCCCGCCGCGCTGGTGATCCCCAAGGGGCTGGATTTCAGCAACTATGATTTCACCCTGGCGGGCGAGCCGCACCGCTGGGGCGATTACGAGATCGGCGAACAGATCGACCACGTGGACGGTGTCACCGTGGAAGAGGCCGAGCATATGATGGCGACGCGGCTGTGGCAGAACACGGCCAAGGTGCACTTTGACACATCCGCACGCCCCGACGGCAGCCGCCTGATCTATGGCGGCCACGTGATTTCGATGGCGCGCGCGTTGTCGTTCAACGGGCTGGCCAACGCGCAGATGGTTGTGGGGCTGAACGGCGGCGCACATGCGAACCCCTGCCTGTCCGGCGACACGATCCGCGCGTGGTCCGAGGTTCTGGACAAGGCCGAAACCAGCGCCCCCGGTGTGGGTGCGCTGCGGCTGCGGCTGGTGGCGACCAAGGGCGGCGATCCGTTCAAGCTGCGCGGCGAAGACGGCAAATATTTGCCTGACGTACTGCTGGATCTGGATTATTGGGCGCTGGTTCCGCTTTAAGTGCAGGGCAGGGGTGGCGCATAAACCCTATAAAAACAGTCATGATTTATTTGTGATCACGGCGCAATCTACTGTGATCACAATATGCCGATTATTGCGGGGTGCGCTGAAAAACCACCCCTGTTAGTGGTAACAAATTGGCGCATCTACGTGACAGCGCGAAAAAACGGTTTAGTAAGAGACCAAGCACCAAGCCAAAGGAGTCGTCATGGCCGACGTGAACCGGGGCAACCGCCCGCTCTCACCGCATCTGACCATCTACCGCCCGCAACTGACGTCGATGACGTCGATCCTCACACGGATCACAGGCAACGCATTGCTGGTCACCACATTTCTGATCACATGGTGGTTCATCGCCGCCGCCACATCGCCCGAAGCCTTTGCAACCGCAGACGGTTTCCTGACAAGCTGGTTTGGCGATCTGGTGATGACGCTGTCGCTGTGGGGGCTTTGGTATCACACGCTGGCCGGTGTCCGGCACCTGATCTGGGACAACGGCGTTGGCCTTGAGATCAACACCGCCGAGAAACTTGGCTGGGCCGTCATTGGCGGATCGGTCGTTCTGACCATCCTGACCATCATCATCATCTAAGGGAGCCACCGATGCGTTATCTTACAGACCGCAAGCGCGCCGTGGGCATGGGATCGGCCAAATCCGGCACCGCCCATTTCTGGGCGATGAAAGTCAGCGCCGTTGCGCTGCTGATCCTGATCCCGCTGTTCGTCTTTACCTTTGGCCCGATGCTGGGCAAGCCCCACGCCGAGGTGCTGGAATACTTCAGCCACCCGTTCCCGGCCATCGTGGCTGCGCTGACCTTTGCCGTGACCATGAAACACTTCAAGGACGGCGTTCAGGTGCTGATCGAGGACTATGTCCACGGTGTCGCTGAAAAAATCTCGATCGTGGTGATGATCTGCGTCTGCTACGCCATTGCGGCGACGGGCCTTTTCGCCATCGCCCGCATCGCACTTTAAATCGCCAGTCAGAGGAGACATTTCAATGGCTGCATATGAATATGAAACACACGAATACGACGTCGTCGTCGTAGGCGCCGGTGGCGCTGGTTTGCGTGCGACGCTGGGCATGGCCGAACAGGGCCTGCGCACCGCTTGCGTGACCAAAGTGTTCCCGACCCGCTCGCACACCGTTGCCGCACAAGGCGGCATTGCCGCGTCGTTGTCCAACATGGGCCCCGACAACTGGCAATGGCACATGTACGACACCGTCAAGGGGTCGGACTGGCTGGGCGATACGGATGCGATGGAATATCTGGCCCGCGAAGCGCCCAAGGCGGTTTACGAGCTGGAACATTACGGCGTGCCGTTCTCGCGCACCGACGAGGGCAAGATTTACCAGCGCCCGTTCGGCGGCCACACCACCGAATTCGGCGAAGGCCCCGCCGTGCAGCGCACATGCGCCGCTGCCGACCGGACCGGCCACGCGATTCTGCACACGCTGTACGGCCAGTCGCTGAAGCAAAAGGCCGAGTTCTTCATCGAATATTTCGCCATCGACCTGATCATGTCCGAAGAGGGCGAATGCCAAGGCGTGATGTGCTGGAAGCTGGACGACGGCACCCTGCACCTGTTCAGCGCCAAGATGGTCGTGCTGGCCACCGGCGGCTATGGCCGCGCCTATTTCAGCGCAACCAGCGCCCACACCTGCACCGGCGACGGTGGCGGCATGGTGGCGCGTGCGGGTCTGCCGCTGCAAGACATGGAATTCGTGCAATTCCACCCCACCGGCATCTATGGTGCGGGCTGCCTGATCACAGAAGGTGCGCGCGGCGAGGGTGGCTATCTGACCAACTCCGAAGGCGAACGGTTCATGGAGCGTTACGCGCCCCAGTATAAAGACCTCGCGCCCCGCGACTATGTCAGCCGCTGCATGACGATGGAAATCCGCGAAGGCCGCGGTGTCGGCAAGAACGGTGACCACATCCACCTGAACCTGTCCCACCTGCCGCCCGAGACGCTGAAACTGCGCCTGCCGGGTATTTCGGAAAGCGCGCGGGTGTTCGCAGGTGTGAACCTGAACAAGGAACCGATCCCCGTGATCCCGACCGTGCACTATAACATGGGCGGTATCCCGACGAACTATTGGGGCGAAGTGCTGTCGCCGACCGAGGACGAACCCGATCGCGTCGCACCCGGCCTGATGGCCGTGGGCGAGGCGGGCTGTGCCTCGGTGCACGGCGCGAACCGGCTTGGCTCGAACTCGTTGATCGACCTTGTGGTCTTTGGCCGTGCCGCGGCGATCCGCGCGGGCAAGATCGTGAACCCCGACAGCGCCGTGCCCACGCCGAACCCTGCGTCGGTTCAGGCCGCTTTGGACCGTTTCGACAACACCCGCCACGCCAAGGGCAGCACGCCCACCGCAGAACTGCGCATGGAAATGCAGCAGACCATGCAAAAAGACGCCGCTGTTTTCCGTGAAGACAAGACGTTGCAGGCGGGCAAGGTTGCGATGGACGAGATTGCGGGCAAGTGGTCTGACATTCAGGTCACCGACCGCAGCCTTGTTTGGAACTCGGACCTGATGGAAACGCTTGAACTGGCCAACCTGATCCCCAACGCTGTGGCAACCATCACGGCGGCGGCGGCGCGCAAGGAAAGCCGCGGGGCACATGCCCACGAGGACTACCCCGAGCGCGACGACGAGAACTGGCGCAAGCACTCGTTGACATGGTTCGACGACAACAAGGCGACGCTGGGCTATCGGGCCGTACACATGGACCCGCTGACCAACGAAACCGAAGGCGGGATCGACCCCAAGAAGATCGCGCCGAAGAAGCGGACGTTCTGACCCATGCTTGGTGAAATCCGGCGCACGCTCAAGTCCGAAGGGTTGGCTGTCCATCCCATCAAGACACGTGCGTTCTATCTGAAAGGATACGGATTTTCCCCCGATGTCGTGTTTGATGTCGGGGTGCATGACGGCACGCCGTGGCTGTACAAATCCTTTGCCGATGCGCGCTTTGTGCTGATCGACCCGCAACCCGGTTGCGGCGACGTCGTGCGCGCCTCGGGGCAGCTTGAGGATTTCGACTTTCACGCCGTGGCGCTGGGGGCCGAGGCGGGCACAGCCACCCTGAACGTGCCCGAAACGGCACCTGGCAAGGGCGGCGCGATGGCGTCGTTGATGGAACGGACGGACAATCTGGCCGGTACGTTCAACAAGGTCGACACCTACGATGTACCGGTCAAGCGGCTGGACGACGTGGCGGCGGCCTATGACGGGCGCGTCGGGCTGAAGGTCGACACCGAAGGGTTTGAAACTGCCGTGCTGGCAGGCGGACCCGACACCCTGAAACGCTGCGAATTTGTGATACTGGAGCTGAGCGTGACCGAACGGTTCACCCAATCAACCCCACCTTCGGCGGCCATCGCGCTGCTGGCGGACGCAGGCCTGGAACTGCGCGACATCCTTGCCATCGCAGACGGCCCCGGCAAACGCGCACAGCCGCGCCACATGGACGTGATGTTCACGCGGTGGGCGGCATGAGGGCGCTGTTGATCGTATCGCTGCTGGCGCTGACCGCCTGCGCCGAAACCACCCAGGCGGTGGACGGCGTGGCGCGCCGCTCGGCCAAGGCGGCGGTGGCCGAAACCTTTGCCACCCGCTTTCCCATGGTGCCCAAGGCCGCCGTGACGCCGTTTTCCGACTGCGTCATCGACAACGCCTCGGCCCGTGAAATCGGCGAATTCGCCAAGGACGCCGTGATCGGCGTCAGTGAGACAACCGCTGCGCTGGTTCGAAGTGTGATCGAACGGCCAGAAACACAATCATGCATCACCAAGGCGGGCCTCGCAGCCCTGACCGCGTAAAGGAGACACCAGATGGTTCAACTGACGCTTCCCAAGAACAGCCGGATCAAGACCGGCAAAACATGGCCCAAGCCCGAAGGTGCCACCAACCTGCGCAAGTTCCAGATTTACCGCTGGAACCCCGACGACGGGAAAAACCCGCAGGTCGACACCTATTGGATTGATCTGGACGCCTGCGGCCCGATGATCCTGGACGCGCTGATCAAGATCAAGAACGAGATCGACCCGACGCTGACCTTCCGCCGCTCGTGCCGCGAGGGCATCTGCGGGTCGTGCGCGATGAACATCGACGGCATCAACACGCTGGCCTGCATCTATGGCATGGACGAGGTGAAGGGCGACGTGAAGATCTATCCGCTGCCGCACATGCCGGTGGTCAAGGATCTGATCCCCGACCTCACACACTTCTATGCGCAGCACGCATCGGTCATGCCGTGGCTGGAAACCAAGACCAACCGCCCCGCGAAAGAGTGGAAGCAGTCGGTCGAGGACCGCGAAAAGCTGGACGGCCTGTACGAATGCGTCATGTGCGCGTGCTGCTCGACATCCTGCCCCAGCTACTGGTGGAACGGCGACCGCTACCTTGGGCCAGCCGCCTTGCTGCACGCTTACCGCTGGATCATCGACAGCCGGGACGAGGCGACGGGCGAGCGTCTGGACGACCTTGAGGATCCCTTCAAGCTGTACCGCTGCCACACCATCATGAACTGCGCCAAGACATGCCCCAAGGGTCTGAACCCTGCCGCAGCGATTTCCAACATCAAGAAAATGATGGTCGAACGCGCCGTTTGATCCATCTGCGGCGCGCCCCTGCCGGGCGCGCCCTTTGCCCTCTGACCCGAGGTTGCACCTGTGCCCCATCCCCCAGACGATGCCGACGCCCGCCGCGCCATAGCGCCGGTGATCTGCTATCCGGTTGAAACGCTGCCACAGCCCGATATGGCGTTCTATTCAGCGGCCCGCGCGGGCTTGACCAAGGTCGACGCGGTCACAGTGCCCCCGCGCGATGCAGCGACCTTTACCGTTCCTGCGGGCCACATTTTCCGCATTTCATCGGTAGAGGGGCCGCAGGTGGGCGACCTGAACCTGTGGAACGCCCGTGACCTGTCCGAACGGTTCTATTCCGGCAAAACCCGCGCGCTGCACGGCACCCACATCAGCACCGGCGACCGCATGTGGTCCAGCTTTCCGGGGATGCGCCCCATGGCGACGGTGATCCACGACACGCTGGACTGGTACGGCATCGACAGTTTTGGCGGGTCGGTCCACGACGTGATCGGCACCCGTTGCGATCCCTACACCCACAACTTGCTGGCGGGCGGGCAGTACCACCACTGTTGTCATTCAAACCTGACACGCGCGCTGGCCGACCATCTGGGTGTGTCCCCGCATCAGGCAGAGCCGCATGTGCATGACGTGCTGAACGTGTTCATGTGCACCGGCTTTACCCGCGACACTGGCCAGTATTTCATGAAAGCCAGCCCCGTGCGCCCCGGCGATCACATCGACTTTTTCGCCGAGATCGACCTGCTTGGTGCGCTCAGCGCTTGCCCGGGGGGCGATTGTTCGTCCGAGCACTCCAGCGACACCGCCGCCTGTTATCCGCTGCTGGTCGAGGTGTTCCAACCGCAAGCGGATGCGCTGGCAGGTTGGCGCGCGCCCAAGCCCAACGGCTACGACCGCACTCACGGGCGTTGAACGCCGACACGGTCCAACTTCTCTGGTTCAATAAATCCCCGCCGGAGGCTCCCTCAGAAGCCCCCGCGCGACCGCTCAGACGATCAGGCGAACGCCGCTTCAAGCGCGATTTCGACCATGTCGCCAAAGGTCTTTTCGCGGTCTTCGGACGGCAGCGCCTCGCCGGTCTGCAAATGGTCACTGACGGTCAATACCGCCAACGCCCGACGGCCGTGCCGCGCGGCCAGTGTGTACAGCTCGGCCGCTTCCATCTCGACGCCCAATATCCCGTGGCGCACCATCTGTTCGTCCAGATCGGGGCGTTCAGCATAGAAAACATCTGACGAATAGATGCCGCCCACATGCGTCTTGGTTCCGCGCGCCTCGGCCGCTTTGACCGCAGCCGCCAGCAATCCGTAATCGGCGCAGGGGGCATAGTTCAGTTCGCGGAAAATGCCCGATGACGGCGAGGTGATGGTGCTGGCGGTCATCGCCACGATCACGTCGCGGATGCCCACATGGGGCTGCATCCCGCCGCAGGACCCGATGCGGATCAGTGTCTGGGCATTGTAATCGCGGATCAGTTCGTTGGCATAGATCGACAGCGACGGCATCCCCATGCCGGACCCCTGAATCGTCACCCGGTTGCCTTTGTAGGTGCCGGTAAAGCCCAGCATCCCGCGCACTTCGTTGACCAGCTCTGCGCCTTCCAGAAAGGTCTGCGCCGCCCATTTGGCGCGGTAGGGGTCGCCGGGCATCAAAACGGTTTCAGCGATCTGGCCGGGTTTGGCTCCGATGTGGACGGTCATTGGGGGGCTCCTAAACTGTGTCTTGCCCAGAGTGCCCGCATGACTGCGGTGGGGCAAGGGGACACGTTAGGGAAGCCAAAGAGGTGGGGGGAATGCAACGGCACTTTTTAACCTGGTCAAAAGGCGCCGTTGCAAAACTGTAAAAAGCCGTCTGGTTCAGATTTCCAGATCGGCGGGCTTTTTGCCGGCTTCAATCGCTTCGACATACCATTTGGGTTGGCGGCCCTTGCCGGTCCAGGTCTGCGAGGCATCCGCAGGGTTTGCGAATTTCGGAACCGAGGGGCTTTTGGCCTTGCCGCCCTTTTTCGAACCGGTGGCACCGGACAATTCGTCCAGCGAAAACCCGTATTCCGCAGCCGCTTTTTCAGCGGCCTTGAGGGCCTCGCGACGGTCGCGGGCCTGGGCGTTCTTAATCGCTGCTTTAACGTCGATCAGCAATTTTTCCAGATCCTTGTGGGACATGGTGTCGAGATCAATATTCATTACGGTGCCTTTCCAAAAGCGTACATTTCTGCATTGCGTAAAACCAAGCATTTAGCAAGCTTTTGAAAGTAATCAAGCTTTCTCGGAATTCGGGAAAGGGGCGTTCTTTTCCCGTATCAAGGGCAATTGACGCTATTCAGCGGCAACTGCTTTGGGGTCGACCAAAGTTACGATGTCTTTCATTATTGTATTCAATTCAAAGTCTTTCGGGGTATAGACCCGTGCGACGCCAAATCCCTGAAGACGTTTTGCATCTTCGTCAGGAATAATTCCGCCGACGATGACGGGAATATGTCCCAGACCTGCATTGCGCATTCTGTCCATCAAATCCTCGACCAGTGGCACATGGCTGCCCGACAGAATGGACAGGCCGACCACGTGGGCGTCTTGGTCCAATGCGGCGGCGACAATCTCTTCGGGCGTCAGGCGAATACCGTCATAGGTGATGTCCATGCCGCAATCGCGGGCGCGCACGGCGATCTGTTCGGCGCCATTGGAATGGCCGTCCAGCCCCGGTTTGCCCACCAGGAATTTCAACCGGCGGCCCAGCTTGTCGCTGACCGCGTCAACGGCGGCGCGCAGATCGTCCAAACCTTCGGTCTTGTTTGACACAGATGCAGAGACGCCCGTGGGGCCGCGGTATTCGCCAAACACATTGCGCATTTGGGCGGCCCATTCGCCGGTGGTCACGCCTGCGCGCGCCGCGGTGATGGATGCCGGCATGATGTTTTCGCCTGCCGCGGCTGCCGCGCGCAAATCGGCCAATGCGGCATCTACAGCCGCCTGATCGCGGCTGCTGCGCCAGTCTTGCAAGCGGCTGATCTGCTCGGCTTCGGTGGCGGGGTCCACGGTCATGATTCCGCCGTCTTCGGTCATCAGCGGCGATGGTTCGGTATTGGTGTATTTGTTCACGCCGACAACCACGGTTTCGCCCGCTTCAATACGGCTTAGACGGTCCGAGTTCGATTGCACCAGTTGCGCTTTCATATAGTCGATTGCGTCAATCGCACCGCCCATGCCGTCAAGGTTGTCCAGTTCCGCCCGCGCGCCGGCTTTCAATTCTTCCACCTTGGCATCGACCGCAGGGTTGCCATCGAACAAGTCATCGAATTCCAGCAAGTCCGTTTCAAAGGCCAGAATTTGCTGCATCCGCATCGACCATTGCTGATCCCAGGGGCGCGGCAGGCCAAGCGCCTCGTTCCACGCAGGCAATTGCACCGCGCGGGCGCGTGCCTTTTTCGACAGCGTCACGGCCAGCATTTCAATCAGAATACGGTAAACGTTGTTTTCAGGTTGTTGTTCGGTCAACCCCAGCGAATTGACCTGAACGCCATATCGGAAACGCCGGTATTTTGCATCTTCAACGCCATACCGGGTCGCGCATATTTCGTCCCACAAATCAACAAAGGCACGCATTTTGCACATTTCGGTCACAAACCGAATTCCGGCATTCACAAAAAACGAAATACGCCCAACCAATACGGGAAAGTCTTCTGCCGGAACGCGGGGTTTCAACGCATCCAGAACGGCGGTGGCGGTGGCCAGCGCAAATGCCAATTCCTGCTCGGGCGTGGCACCCGCTTCTTGCAGGTGATAGGAACACACGTTCATCGGGTTCCATTTCGGCACATTGGTATAGCAATATTCGGCCACGTCCGCGATCATCTTCAGTGACGGGGCAGGGGGGCAGATATAGGTGCCGCGGCTGAGGTATTCCTTGATCAGGTCGTTTTGCACGGTGCCTTGCAGCCCCGCCACATCCGCGCCCTGTTCTTCGGCGACGGCGATATACAGCGCCAGCAACCAAGGGGCGGTCGCGTTGATCGTCATCGACGTGTTCATCTGTTCCAGCGGAATGTCCTGAAACAACGCCCGCATGTCGCCCAGATGCGCCACCGGCACGCCAACCTTGCCCACTTCGCCCCGTGCCAGAATGTGGTCGCTGTCGTAGCCGGTCTGCGTCGGCAGATCAAAAGCGACAGACAGGCCGGTCTGGCCTTTTTCCAAATTCGACCGGTACAGCGCATTCGACGCCTTGGCGGTCGAATGGCCTGCGTAGGTGCGGATAAGCCAGGGGCGATCTTTTTGTGTCATCGAAAGGCCTCGTGAATCTGGGTGGGCAATATTATTGCGTCATGGACTAGCTATATGAAACTTTCGGGTAGTGTCAATTCGCTGCATCGCGGCGTAAACGCATTTTGTGATCTGTGCCCGATTGCCAAGCCGTCAACCGCACCTGCTGCGCCGCTTTGTGCAGTTGGGTGTTGTCCTTGGACCGATCCGGCTGCAAATGTGGCGGCATGACGCAAACCATCCAACTTCCCTTATGGCTGTTCATTGTCATCGTGTTGTTCGCAACGGTCACGGCGCTGAGCCATTTCCTGCTGCCGTCCGTGCGCTGGTTCTTTCGGCGGCGTCTGGAGAAAGCCGTCGCGCGGCTGAACACCCGCCTGACGCGGCCCATCGAGCCGTTCAAGCTGGCGCGCAGGCACGATATGATCCAGCGTCTGGTGTATGACCCGCAGGTGACGCAGGCCATTGTGGAACACGCACGCAAAGAAGGCGTGCCGGAAAACGTCGCCTTTGAGCAGGCCAAACGCTATGCCCGCGAAATCGTGCCCAGCTTTTCAGCCTTTACCTATTTTGGCGTTGGCATTCGCATCGCACGGTTTCTGGCCAACACGGTCTATGATGTGCGCACCGGTCTGCTGAACGAAACCGCGCTGAAAAACGTGGCCCCTGATGCCACGGTGATCTTTGTGATGAACCACCGGTCCAACATGGATTATGTGCTGGTCACCTATCTGGCCGCGCGCGCGTCGGCGCTGTCTTATGCGGTGGGCGAATGGGCACGGGTCTGGCCGTTAAGCGTGCTGATCAAGTCGATGGGTGCCTATTTCATCCGGCGCAAATCCCGTGGTGCGCTCTACCGGCGCGTTCTGCAACGCTATGTCCAGATGGCGACCACAGGGGGCGCGACACAGGCGATCTTCCCCGAGGGCGGTCTGTCGCTGTCTGGGCGCGTGATGCCGCCCAAGCTGGGGCTGCTGTCCTATGTGGTCGAGGCCTGGGAGGAATCGGGCCGCGAGGTCGTCTTTGTTCCCGTGGCCATCAACTATGACAGGGTGCTGGAAGACCGCATTCTGATTTCCGCCAGCAACGAAGGCAGCCGCCGGTTCCGGGCGCGTATTTCGGTGATCCTGTTCTACATCCTGCGCAAGGGGTGGCTTCGGCTGTTCGGCACGCAAATGCGCTTTGGCGAGGCGGCGGTGGTGTTCGGCCAGCCTGTGGCCCTGTCCAGCTACGCGCCAAAGCCGGACATCGAGGCGCTGGGGGCCGACCTGATGCGCCGGATCGAAAGCGAAATGCCGCTGTGTTTTGTGCCGGTGCTGTCGCGGGTGATGCTGCGGGCGACGGCTCCGCTGGATCACGATGCCCTGCAACAGGCCATGCAAACCGAAATACGCGCCGCCAAGACCAATGTGCTGGCGTCACAGGATTCGATCCGCAACATCAGCCTGAAGGCGGAAAAGCACATGCTGTTGCGCGGGCTGATCATCGAAACCGACGGGCAGTACGCCATGAACCCTGCGGAACGGGACGTTTTGCAGTTCTATGCCAACTCGATCGCGCATTTTTATCCTGATGCTGCGACTGCGCCCTAAATTTCTGCGCGCGCAAAGTCATAAAATTACAAAAAGTGACCAAATGCGGTTGCAATGTTGCGCGGGTCTTAATATTTCATCCTAAACCCGTCGCGATTCTGCACTGCGGCGATTCATCTACGGCTAAGGAGACTGGCATGGCTTTGGACACTGGCATCGCGCACTACGAAGCACCCGAAAAAGACCTGTACGAAGTGGGCGAAATGCCCCCGTTGGGTTATGTCCCCAAGCAGATGTACGCATGGGCCATCCGCCGCGAACGGCACGGCGAGCCGGACAAGGCGATGCTGCAAGAGGTCGTGGATGTGCCCGAGCTGGACAGCCAGGATGTGCTGGTTCTGGTGATGGCTGCGGGCATCAACTACAACGGCGTTTGGGCGGCCCTTGGGCAGCCGATCAGCCCTTTTGACGGTCACAAGCAACCCTATCACATTGCCGGTTCCGATGCCTCGGGCATCATCTGGGCGGTGGGCGACAAGGTGAAGCGCTGGAAAGTCGGCGACGAGGTTGTGATCCACTGCAACCAGGATGATGGCGACGACGAGGAATGCAACGGCGGCGATCCGATGTATTCGCCCAGCCAGCGCATCTGGGGTTACGAGACGCCCGACGGTTCGTTCAGCCAGTTCACCCGCGTGCAGGCGCAGCAGTTGATGCCGCGCCCCAAGCACCTGACATGGGAAGAAAGTGCCTGCTACACGCTGACACTGGCCACCGCCTACCGGATGCTGTTCGGCCACGAGCCGCACGACCTGAAACCTGGCCAGAACGTTCTGGTCTGGGGCGCGTCGGGTGGTCTGGGCTCTTATGCGATCCAGTTGATCAACACCGCAGGGGCCAACGCCATTGGCGTGATCTCGGACGAAAGCAAGCGGGACTTTGTGATGGATCTGGGCGCCAAGGGCGTTCTGAACCGCAAGGATTTCAACTGCTGGGGCCAGTTGCCCAAGGTGAACACGCCTGAATACAACGCCTGGTTCGCCGAGGCGCGCAAGTTCGGCAAGGCCATCTGGGACATCACCGGCAAGGGCGTGAACGTCGACATGGTGTTCGAACATCCGGGCGAGGCGACATTCCCTGTGTCGACCTTTGTGGTGAAAAAGGGCGGTATGGTCGTGATCTGCGCGGGCACATCTGGTTTCAACCTGACCTTTGACGTGCGTTACATGTGGATGCACCAGAAGCGTCTGCAAGGCAGCCACTTTGCCCACCTGAAACAAGCGTCTGCCGCCAACCGCCTGATGCTGGAACGCCGTCTTGATCCGTGTATGTCCGAGGTGTTCCTGTGGAACGACCTGCCCGATGCGCATATGAAAATGATGCGCAACGAACACAAGCCCGGCAACATGTCGGTGCTGGTGCAGGCCCCCAAGACCGGCCTGCGCACGTTCGAGGACGCATTGGAAGCCGGCCGGTAACACCTGCGCACGTCTAAGATGAACCAAACGCCCGCGAATCACTTGTGACGCGCGGGCGTTTTTGCGTTTGCAAACCTTGCCCTGCAACCTCAATGACTTGGCAAAACCGCTCTCGCCATTTCGGGGGAGTGCCAATACGCGAATTTCTTAAGAAATTTGCTCCTGCTATAGTTGAATTAACCGACTGTTAACCAACTGAGGGCGAACCTGATATGAAGAGCGATTGGATTTTGGATGTTCTGACGGATCTCCGGGCCTTTGCCCACGCAAACGGATTGCCCCTTCTGGCCGAGCAGCTGGACGACACCGCAATCGTTGCAATGGCCGAGATCTCGGGAAAAGCAGAACCGGTAACAGGCGGGCCCGATGACGCTGAATGCGCAGATGGAAACCATTTTGGAGAGGCTGGAGCGGTCTGAAACGCTGGACGTTCTTCAGAGTGTCATTGAAGAGTTCGCCGAGGTTTTTGGCGTAAATCACATGATCTATCACTGGGTGGACAGTGCGGGCGATCAGTACGGATGTGGTACATATTCCGGCGAATGGCGTACACGTTACCTGGAACAGAATTACCTGCGCATCGACCCCGTGGTGATCGGGTGTTACCAGCGGTTTCATCCCGTTGACTGGAAGCGTCTGGATTGGTCCAGCAAAGCCGCCCGCGCCTTTCAGGCCGAAGCGATTGAATACGGCGTCGGCAATCAGGGGTTTACCGTGCCGATCCGCGGCCCCAACGGCCAGTTTGCGTTGTTCACCGTATCGCACAGTTGCGACGACGCCACATGGGCCACATTCACCGAAACCCATCGCCGTGCGCTGATCCTGATTGCCCACGCTTTCAACCAAAAGGCGCTTGAATTCGAACCCGACCGCCAGCCAGAGCAAGCGCGCAGCCTGTCGCCGCGTGAAGTGGACAGCATGACTTTGCTGGCGATGGGATACAGCCGCGCACAAGTGGCTGAAACCTTGTCGATTTCCGAACATACCTTGCGGGTCTATATCGAAAGTGCGCGGTTCAAGCTGGGGGCGATGAACACGACACATGCGGTGGCCCGCGCTATGAGCCGTGGGCTGATTGTTGTGTAGTGTTGCGCAACCATCTCTAGCAGCGCACGGTCGCTATTGCCCACGTTAACCCGCGTGCCGCTACCCCGTTGGTCAATCAGACCAATGGGGAGCCACACACATGCTGCGTTACATCTACGGCACCGACCTTCATACCTTTCCCGCCCTGCGCGACGCCATGTTCCGCGACCGCGCCGACCAGTTCAAAACGCGCCTTGGCTGGGAGGTCAGCGTGGACGACACCGGGGCCGAGCGGGATCAATACGATGACCTGAACCCGCTGTATGTGATTTGGGAGGAACCCGACGGCAGCCACGGCGGCTCGATGCGGTTTCTGCCCACTACGGGGCCGGTGATGGTGAACGACCATTTTGGCCATCTGACCGATGGTGTGCCCATCGCCAGCCCCCGCATCTGGGAATGCACCCGCTTTTGTCTGGCACGCGGTGCGGGCAGCCACGTTGCGGCGGCGTTGATGCTGGGCGGGGGCGAGATTATGGAAAACTTCGAAGTGGACCATTTCGTCGGCGTGTTCGACGCGCGCATGGTGCGCATCTATCGCATGATCGGCGCGTCGCCCGAGGTGTTGGGCAGCACGGGCGCGGGCCGCGACAAAATCAGCGTCGGTTTGTGGCAGTTCGCGCCCGCAGACAAGGCCGCCGTGGCACAGCGGGCCGGAGTCCGCCCGGACCTGTCGCGCCAGTGGTTCGACCAGTCCTTTGGCAGCACTCACAGACAAAATCTGGCGCGCACTGCCTAAAGCGCGCCTTCCCTCTGGTCCCCGCGGCGGCTCGGGCTTAGGGTCGCCAAATGACCGATACCGCCCTTACATACTCCGACGATCAGGCCGTGGCCTATGACGCAGTGACCGAGATGCTGCGGGGCGCAGGCATTGATCTGGACGAACACCTGTTGATGCCGCCGAAATCCTCGGCCAGCGCGGTGATGGCGGTCACGGGCAAGGCAGGGTCGGGCAAGACGCTGCTGCTGGCGCAGCTATATAAGGCGCTGGAGCAGGCGGGGGTCGAGGTTGTGTCGGGCGACTACGAATCGCGCAAGCGCAAGGAAAAGCGCACGCTGGCGATCCTTGCCCCCACCAACAAGGCGGCCAGCGTGCTGCGTCTGCGCGGGGTGCCTGCGACGACGATCCACCGCATTCTGTACACGCCGGTCTATGATCCCGAATATGAACGCATCGCCGAATGGCTGGCCGGCAATGGCGAACGCCCCGAAATTCCCGACCTGACCGAGCTCGCTCTGGACCGCGCGGCGGCGTTCTATGCCAACAACAAATCCATCCCCGGCGCGCTGGCGGCCGCCGGTCTGCGGGGCAGCGATTTCATCACCGGCTGGAAGCGTCGGGAAGAGCCGTTGGACATCGGTTTTATCGACGAATCCTCGATGCTGGATGACAAGCAGTTCGACGACCTGAAGGAAATCTTCCCGACGCTGCTGCTGTTCGGTGATCCGGCTCAGCTTGCCCCTGTGGGACAATCCGGCACCATGGTGTTTGAAAAACTGCCCGCCCCGCGCGTGCTGAACCTAAGCCGTGTGCACCGGCAGGCCGCCGACAACCCGATCCTGGACCTGGCGCACGCGCTGGCCGATCCGGCGCTGGAATTCCATCACTTCGAGAAGATGATCGAGGACGCTGCAAAACGTGACGAGCGGGTGGTCTGGGGCCAGCGGGTCGAGGTGGACCTGATGGCGCGCAGCCCGGTTCTGGTCTGGCGCAATGCCACGCGTATCCGGCTGATCAACGCCTTTCGCACCGTTTACGGCGCACCCGAAGACGCGCTGATCGAAGGCGAGCCGTTGATCTGCGACGGGATCGAACTGCCATTGAAGCACCGCAAGAAACGACTGGACCTTGAGGCACGCGGCCTGATCAAGGGCGCGCAGGTGGTGTTTCTGGGGGCAGGGCGCAAGCCGGGCTTTTCACGGTTGCATGTGATGGGCGCGGAAGACCCGCAGATTTCCGCCGCCTCGATCGTGAAGATCGAAAAGCCGGACGAGGAAGAACCGTTCATCCCCTTTGCTGCCCGTATGGGGGCCACGTTCCTGCACGGCGCCGCCGTGACCATTCACAAGGCCCAGGGCAGCCAGTGGGACACGGTGCAGGTGTTCGCACCCGATCTGTTCGTCGCGGCACGCATGGGCCGTGTCGAGGCAGGGCAACCCTTGTGGAAGCGTCTGGCCTATGTGGCCATCACCCGCGCGCAGGACCGTCTGATCTGGGTGGTGCGCAACCGCCTGTCGAAGCCGACCGAACCGTTGCGTGTGGATGATCTGCGCGCGGTGCCTGCCGCGCCGCTTAATCTGGCCGAACCCGAAGCGTTCCTGTAGCCAGCAAGTTGAAGATACAGTTGCTAGGGCCCTGACCCTAACGCCGCAACAACGCGAAACCCGCCGATGCGCCCCAACCGGCTGCGATGGCGATGGCGATCGACATCAGCCCGTACAACAGGGGCTGATTGCGTGAAAGCGAATGCAACCACCGCTCCAGCCCGACTTTGCGGACTTCGATTGTGGTCTGGTATTGCGTCACGACCTTGCCATTGCGCGTCAGAAAGATGCGGGTGACATAGCCGCCTTCGGTCACGGCCGACGGCAGTTGGATCGACGTGCGAAACAGCGTTTGCTGATCGACGTTTACGTTGCCTTCCAGCACCTGATACAGGCCCACGTTGCCACGGATGCGGATCAGTGCGCGGGTAAAGGATGCCGAGTCCAGAATGGTCATCGGCGCGCCGACCGAGCGGATCGCACGGGGCACGGTGATGCGGTGGCGCAGGTCTTCGATATTGGAAAGGACCTCGCGCAGCGGGCCGCTGGACGCCACGGCATAGTAGCTGGGCGCACGGTCGACATCCACGGCATCGGTGTTGATCCAGATGCCATAGCGGTGTTCCTTGCGGCGCACGGTGACGGGCATGGATGGTCCTGCAACTGTGATCACCACCTCAAGCGGTGGCCCATCGGGGATCGGTTGTTCGCGGCGAACAGCGCCGAAAATCAGGATTTCCGAGCCGTCGAAGCTGGCAGTGATCGCAACTTCGTCTTTGGACAGGCCCAGAACGACCTCTTCGGCGCGCGCAGGCAAGGCGGCGCAAAAGGTCAGAAAGGCCAGCACCAGACCGCGCATCACTGCACCACCATGGGGGCAATCGAATACAATTCCGACGGCTGCAACAACAGTTCAAGCGCCAGCTTGCCACAGACGATGATCACCAGCAGGGCCAGCAAGACGCGCAACTGTTCGGCCTTCATCCGCAGGCCGATGTTGGTGCCGATCTGCGCACCGATGACGCCGCCCACCAGCAGCAGAACCGCCAGAACCACATCGACGGTATAGTTGGTGGTTGCGTGCAGCATGGTGGTGAAGGCGGCCACGAAAATGATCTGGAACAGCGACGTGCCGATCACCACTTTGGTCGGCATCCCAAGGATGTAGATCATCGCGGGCACCATGATAAACCCGCCGCCGACGCCCATGATCGCGGCCAGAACCCCGACGAACAGCCCCACCATCAGCGGCGGGATCACCGAGATATACAGCCCCGAAACGCGGAACCGCATCTTGAGCGGCATCTTGTGGACCAGACCGTGCTTTTTCCGCTTGGGCTTGATGCCCGACGACGACCGGCGCAGCGCGGCCAGGCTTTCGACGAACATCAGCGAGCCGATGATGCCCAGAAACACCACATAGCAAAGCCGCACCATCAGATCGACCTGACCGATCGACCGAAGGTAGTTGAAAATCGCCACACCGGCGGCGGCCCCGATCAGACCGCCGACCAGCAGGACCGTGCCCATTCGCAGATCCACCGTGCGCCGCCGGAAATGCGCCAGAACGCCCGAGAAGGACGAAGCGACAATCTGGTTCGCGCCCGTGGCCACGGCCACTGCCGGTGGGATGCCGATAAAGAACAGCAGCGGCGTCATCAAAAAGCCGCCGCCGACGCCGAACATACCTGACAAAATGCCGATCAGCCCGCCCAAGCCCAGCAGCAAGAAGGCATTTACCGAAACTTCTGCAATGGGAAGGTATATTTGCATACCCCTACTTAGGCCACGTCACGGGACGAAAGCAATATGCTACACCGCAGCATGGAGCGTCAGGACCGACAAATCGCGAAATCTGGACCTATCGTTCCTTGACGTATGGCTCGCCCCCGGCGCGCGGTGGGTTGGCGCGGCCGACAAAGCCCGCCAGAATGATCACCGTCATGATATAGGGCAGGGCGCCCAACAGTTGGCCCTGCACGCGCATTCCGGTCAGGGCAGTGATCACATCGGGGCGGGTTTCCAGCGCGCCGAACAGCCCGAACAACAGCGTGGCATAGAGCGCGTACCAAGGCCGCCACTTTGCAAAGATCAGCGCCGCCAGTGCGATATAGCCACGTCCGGCTGACATATCCTTGACGAACCCGGCCTGAAGGGCGGTCGACAGATAGGCCCCGGCGATGCCGCACAGCACGCCGCAGATCGCAACGGCGGCATAGCGCAGCGCCACGACCGACACGCCGGCGGTGTCCACAGCGGCAGGGTTCTCGCCCACGGCCCGCAGGCGCAGGCCAAAGCGGGTGCGGAACAGAATGAACCATGTCAGCGGCACGGCGGCAAAGGCCATGTAGACAAGGATGGAATGCCCCGAGATCAGCTCGGAATAGATCGGGCCCAGAAACGGCACATCGGCCACCGCATCGGCAAAGGGCAGGGTGATCGGCGTGAACCGCCCGCCGCCCATCAGCGACGGTGTGCGCCCGCCCTGATGGAACCAGCTTTGCGCAATCAGCACCGTCAGACCCGAGGCCAGAAAGTTGATCGCCACGCCGGAAATCAGTTGGTTGCCGCGAAAGGTGATCGAGGCGACGCCGTGCAGTGCGCTCAGCATCAACGACGCCGCGATGCCCGCCAGCAGGCCCAGCCAGACCGATCCGGTGACCGAAGCCACGGCGGCGGAAAAGAAGGCGGCGGCCAGCATCTTGCCCTCGAGGCCGATGTCGAAAATACCCGCGCGTTCGCTGAACAGGCCGGCAAGACAGGCCAGCAGCAGCGGCGTGGCAAGGCGCACAGTGCTGTCGAGCAGTTGGATCAGGGTCAGGAAATCCATGATATTACTCCGCCGGCTCTACAGGTTTGCGTTCGGGCTTGGGCGCGCGGGCGCGGCGCAATGCAAGAAACATCCGCTCCAGCGGCATCCGCACCATATTGTCCAGCGCACCCGTAAACAGGATCACCAACGCCTGAATGACGACGATCAGCTCGCGCGGGATCGTGGTCCATAGCGCCAGTTCGGCCCCGCCCTGGTACAGAAATCCGAACAGGATCGCGGCGATGAAAACGCCAAAGGGATGACTGCGGCCCATCAGGGCCACGGCGATGCCGATGAAACCGGCCCCTTCCACCGCGTTCAGGACCAGCCGCTCGGCCTCGCCCATGACGTTGTTGATCGCCATCAAACCGGCCAGCCCGCCGGAAATGATCATGGTGATCATGGTGATCTTGAACGGCGAAATACCCGCGTATTTCGCAGCACTTTCAGAATGCCCATAGGCCCGCAGCTCGTACCCCAGACGGGTGCGCCAGATCAGCACCCAGACCAGCACACAGGCCAGAACGGCCACCAGCAGAGTGATGTTGGCGGGGGCTGCCTTGGAAAAGTTGATGCCCAAGGGGGCCAGCACATCGTGCAAGGTCGGCAGATGCGTCCCTTCGGGGAAACGGGCGGTCGCGGGGTCCATGCTGCCGCGTGGGCGCAGGACGTTCACAAGGATGTAGTTCAGCAAGGAGGCGGCGATAAAGTTGAACATGATCGTGGTGATGACGATATGGCTGCCCCGCTTGGCTTGCAGATAGGCGGGGATCGCGGCCCAGATCGCGCCGAAAATGCCGGCCATGACAATTGCACCCAGCAGCGCCAGCGACCAGTGCGGCCAGGGGATGTAAAGACAGGCCAGCGCCACGCCCAAACCGCCCAGGGCCGCCTGACCTTCGCCACCGATGTTGAACAGCCGTGCGTGAAAGGCCACGGCGACCGCAAGGCCGGTGAACATGAAGTTGGTGGCGTAATACAGCGTATAGCCCCAGCCATAGGTCGACCCCAGCGCGCCCGACACCATCAGCTTGACGGCGGCGATGGGGTCTTCGCCGATGGCCAGGATCACCAGCGCCGAGATGATGGCGGCCAGGATCAGCGAGATCAGCGGCACGAGGATCACCTCGGCCCATTTTGGCATCACATCCATGCGGCGGCTCCTGTCTGGTGGGCGGGGCGGTGGGGGCGCTGCCCCCGTCCCTGCGGGACTCCCCCGGGATATTTACAGCCAAAAGAACGCAGGGTCATTGCGGGACCTCCATGCCGGCCATCAGCATCCCCAGTTCCTTTTCGTCGGTCTGTTCGGGCAGGCGTTCGCCCATGATGTGCCCGTCGAACATCACCGCGATGCGGTCTGACAGGGAAAAGATTTCCTCAAGCTCGACCGAGACCAGCAGGATCGCCTTGCCCTGATCGCGCAGGGCGACGATTTGCTGGTGGATGAATTCGATGGCACCGATGTCAACGCCGCGCGTGGGCTGGCCCACCAACAGCAGGTCGGGGTTGCGTTCGATCTCGCGGGCGAGGACGATTTTTTGCTGGTTGCCGCCCGAGAAATTCTTGGCCGCCAGTTTCGGATTGGGCGGGCGCACGTCGAAACGTTCCATTTTTTCGGCGGTGTCCGCCTGAATGGCGGCGTTGTCCATCAGCGGCCCGGACCGATAGGCCGGATCGTGATGATAACCGAAGGCGGTGTTTTCCCAGGCGTGGAAATCCATGATCAGACCTTCGCGCTGGCGATCCTCGGGCACGTGGGCGATGCCGCGGGCGCGGCGCGACTGGCCGTCGGAATGTTTGCCGCTGAGGTCGATGGGATCGCCGTTCAGCAGCACGGTGCCGGTGCCGCGCGCATAGCCGCCCAGCAGTTCCAGCAGTTCGGACTGGCCGTTGCCTGCGACACCGGCGATGCCGACGATTTCGCCGGCCCGCACTTGCAGGTTGATGCCCTTGAGCCGCTCCACCCCAGTCTCGTCGGTGACATGCAGGTTCTGGATGTCCAGCACGACGTCACCCGGCGCCGCGGGGGCCTTGTCCACGCGCAACAGCACCTTGCGGCCCACCATCAGCTCGGCCAGTTGCTCGGGCGTGGTCTCTGCTGTCTTGACCGTGGCGGTCATTTGCCCGCGCCGCATGACGCTGACGGTGTCGGTGATTTCCATGATCTCGCGCAGCTTGTGGGTGATCAGGATGATGGTTTTGCCCTCTTCGCGCAGCCGACCCAGAATGCGGAACAGCTGGTCGGCCTCGGCGGGGGTCAGCACGCCGGTGGGTTCGTCCAGGATCAGGATGTCGGCCTGCCGGTACAGCGCCTTGAGGATTTCGACGCGCTGTTGCATCCCCACGCCCAGATCCTCGATCACGGCGTCGGGGTTCACGTTCAGCCCGTATTCCTGTTCCAGCGCGACCAGTTCCTTGCGGGCCTTGCCCAGCGACGTGGTCAGCGACCAGCCGTCTTCGGCGCCCAGGATGATGTTTTCCAGCACGGTGAAGTTTTCGACCAGCTTGAAGTGCTGGAACACCATGCCGATGCCCGCCGCAATCGCGGCCTGACTGTCGGGAATGTCGGTTTTGGTGCCACTGATGAAAACCTCGCCTGCGTCGGCTTTGTAAAAACCGTAGAGGATGCTCATCAGGGTGGATTTGCCTGCGCCGTTCTCGCCGATGATCCCGTGGATCGTGCCGGGCATCACGCGGATCGAGATGTCCTTGTTGGCCTGCACGGGGCCAAAGGCCTTGGATATGCCTTTGAGTTCAATCGCGGGGGCAACGGAGGTGGCTGACATGGCTGGCGAACCCTTTGTCTTGCGAAAGGGCCGCGCCAGTTGACATGGCGCGGCCCCTGCATGGTTTCAAAAAGCGATCAGAACGACAGTGCGGGGCAGCTGTCGTCGGATGTGTAGTCGTGGACCACGATGTCACCCGATGCGATCGACGCGGCTGCCGCGTCTACGGGGGTTTTCATCGCTTCGGTGACCAGGTCTGCGTTGTTTTCATCCATCGCATAGCCGACGCCGCCGTTGGCCAGGTCCAGTACTTCGACGCCACCTTCCAGCGCGTCGCCCGCTTTCATCGATTCGTACACGGCCACATCAACACGCTTCAGCATCGAGGTCAGAACCTTGCCCGGGTGCAGGTGGTTCTGGTTGCTGTCGACGCCGATGGACAGGATGCCCTCGTCGGCGGCGGTTTGCAGAACGCCCACGCCGGTGCCGCCGGCTGCGGCATAGACCACGTCAGCGCCCTGGCTGATTTGCGCCTTGGTCAGTTCCGAACCTTTGACGGGGTCATTCCAAGCTGCCGGTGTTGTGCCAGTCATGTTCGAGATGATGGTTGCATCGGGGTTCACCGCCTTGACGCCCTGGGCGTAGCCGCAGGCGAATTTGCGGATCAGGGGGATGTCCATGCCGCCGATAAAGCCGACGGTGCCGGTTTTCGACGCTTCGGCTGCCAGCATGCCAACCAGATAGGACCCTTCGTGCTCGGTAAAGCCGATGACCTTGACGTTGGGGGCGTCGACCCAGCCGTCAATGGTGACGAATGTTGTGTCGGGATAATCGGGAGCAACCACTTCCAGCGCGCTTGAGAACGCAAAGCCGGTGGTGATCACCGGGTTGGCACCCGATTCTGCAAAGCGGCGCAGGGCCTGCTCGCGCTGTGCTTCGGATTGCATTTCAATCTCGCGGAACGTGCCGCCGGTTTCTTCGGCCCAGCGTTGCGCGCCGGCAAAGGCGGCTTCGTTGAAGGATTTGTCGAATTTGCCACCCAGATCATAGACCAGCGCGGGTTCGGCAAAAGCGGCACCTGCGGTCAGGGCCAGCCCGGCAGCGGCGCCCAGAAATTTTTGCATAAGGGTCATGTGGTATCTCCCAGTGTTCGTGTTTGGAGCCTGTCGCCCGATGGGGCGGCGGGGCCCGACGCCCGTGCATTTCTGTGTGCATAACAGGCAGATCAGATTGATCAGATGCAAATAAGGCCGCACCGTGGGTGCCGGGTCAACCGCTTTTTCTGCGGATGGGTGCGGATTCGGCAGGCTGACCTAAGGTGAGGTTAGCCGAGCGGCGCGCGCATAAGCACGGCGTCAACGGCCGGCGCGCCTGCACGGGCATAATAGGCCGTGCGCAGCCCGGATTGCGCAAAGCCGCAGCTGCCATAAAGCGCGCGCGCAGGGGCGTTGTCTGCGGCAACCTCGAGAAAAGCGTCACTGGCGCTTTGCGCGGCCAGCGTCATCCAGCGGGTCATCAATCTGCGTCCGGTCCCCTGGCCCTGATGGGCAGGATCGACGGCGATGGTCAGCAGCTCGGCCTCGCCTGCGACCACCCGCACAAGGGCAAACCCGTGCGGTGCCGTACTGGTGAAAACATGCGGGCTGTCCAGAAGGCTGGTGAATTCGGCGGCGGTCCAGGGGCGCGCGTCGGTGAAGGCCGCGGCGTGAATCTGCGCCATGTCTTGCGGGGTCATGACGTGACAGGCGGCAATATCACCGGCGGCACGTCACGGCCCGGTGCCGCATCGGCGGGCCGCAGGTAGTAGGGCGCGGGCGGCGGGGCGCTTTGCGGGAACCGCGCTGCGGCGTGGCGGGCGATGGCGGCGGCCAGATCGGCAGGTGCAGGATCGGGGGACAGCGTGGTGCCGTCAGCTTCAACCTCTGCGCGGGTGACCAAAGCGGGGCCATCTGCCCGCATCACATAGACCGATTCGCGTGGCGCGGGCACGCAGACGAGTGGCAATTGCAGGCCATTGCGTTGGTCAAAGCCGGTGACGCCGTAGGCTGGCACATCCAGCCCCAGCGCCAGACCGCGCGCGGCAGAGACACCGATGCGAATGCCCGTGAAGTTGCCGGGCCCGACACCAACCCCCAGCGCATCCAGATCGCGCCACGTCAGGCCATGACGGGCCAAAAGCTCTTGCAGCAGGCCCATCAGGCGTTCGGCCTGTCCGCGTGTCATCTCTTCGGCCACCGTCTCGACCACGCTGCCGTCTGACCACAGGGCAGCCGCACACCACGCGCCCGAGGTGTCAAAGCCCAGGATGGTGCTCATGGCGCGACCCCGCACATGGCAGAAACGCGCTTGGCAGAAACGCGCAGGGCGCCGCACATGCAGCGCCCGCAAGGACTTGAGACATCACGCACGAAGATCAGACCGCGACGGGGCGCACTTCGGTGACTTCGGGGATGTAATGGCGCAGCAGGTTTTCGATGCCCATTTTCAACGTCAGCGTGGACGACGGGCAGCCGGCGCAGGCGCCTTGCATGTGCAGGTAGACAACGCCGCGGTCAAAGCCGTGGAACGTGATGTCGCCGCCATCCTGTGCCACGGCGGGGCGCACGCGGCTGTCCAGCAGTTCCTTGATCTGGCCGACAATCGCGCCATCCTCGCCCGAATGCTCGGCATGGCCGGATGCAGGCGCGTGGCCCTCGTCCATGACCGCGTCGCCGGACTGGTAATGTTCCATGATCGCGCCCAGAACGCCGGGCTTCATGTGATCCCATTCGGTCGCGTCATCCTTGGTCACGGTGACAAAGTCGGTGCCAAAGAACACGCCAGTCACGCCCGATACGGCAAAGATACGCTGTGCCAGCGGCGATTTTGCAGCGGCGTCGGCTGTGGGGAAGTCGGCGGTGCCCATGTCCAGAACGGTCTGGCCGGGCAGAAACTTGAGTGTCGCGGGGTTCGGCGTCGATTCGGTTTGGATGAACATGGCAGGCGCTCCTCGTGGGCTGTTACACCTGATATGCGGATGATGGGCCCGCAAGTCAAGGTTTGGAACCATTCTAAACTGTATCGCTTAGCGGCACATGACCCCGGTCAGCGCCTGAGCGGGATCGTTTGGCGGTGCATCCGGCCCTGCGGCCGCGCGCTGATAGGTGATCTGATGCGCATCCAGAAAGGCAGGCAGTCCCGTGATGCCAACCACGGCGGCAAGCTTGCGCAGCCCCTTGGCCTGGGCGTCTGTGGCCCCGTGCAAGGTCAGCGGACCTGCGACCACGCCAATCACCTGGTCCTGTGCGTCCAAAACCGGCGCGCCGATGTTGCGTTTCTTGGCGGGAATTTGCGCAATCATCTGTCCGGTGGCTTCGATCTGACCCAAAAGGCGCACTTCGGAGCGTTTGGCCTCTGCCTCTTTCCAGCCGTCTTTGGTCACCCCCAGAACAGTGATCTTGCGTGGGTCGGCAATGGCGTCGCCGCCGAGGGCCAGCCAATGGCCGGACCGGCGCGCGCTGGTCAGCACCGCCAGCCCTGCGTCAGCGGCCTCGGCCAACAGTTCAACCGGCGTGCCGTCTGGCAACCGCAGCCCTGCGTCGCCGCAATGATCCACCGCGTTCTGAGCGGTCACAAAGGTCGTTTCGTTGATGTAAAACCCGACGCCGGCGCGGCGTGTCTGGCCCTTGGCATCATCTGCCTCGACCATCGTTTCGGGGCTGTCGGCTTGTGCGCCTTGCGCCTGTAGCGCGCGCACCAGATCGTCGGCACCTGATGCCCAGACGGGCACCAGCGGGCAAAGCAGGAAAACAAAGGCGCACAAAAGCTGTTTCATAGCGCGGACGCTATGCCGGTCCGGGTCGGCGCACAATGCACATCCGCGCGATCCGTTCAGGTGATGGCTTCCAGTTTTTCCTTGCTCAGGTCGCCGGGCACGATGGTGATCGGAATGGGCAAGGATGCGGCGTTGCGCGACAATTGTGTGACCAGCGGCCCCGGTCCTTTATTGTCGGTGCCAGCGCCCAGAACCAGAACGCCAATTTCGGGGTCTTCGGTGATCTGCGCGATGATTTCGTCCGCCGCCTGACCGTTGCGAATGACCAGCTCGGGATTGACGCCCTGTTTGTCGCGCATCCACTTGGCGAACACTTCAAAGTGCGCCTCGATCCGTTCGCGGGCCTCTTCGCGCATGATGTCGCCGACACCGATCCAGTGGTTGAATTCGTCCGGCGGAATCACCGACAACACGGCCACGCCGCCGCCGGTCTTGGCCGCACGCATGGCGGCAAAGCGCATGGCGTTCAAGCATTCGCGGCTGTCATCCAGCACGACCAGAAATTTGCGCATCACGTCCTCCGTTTCACTGCACAACATGGCGCAACACAACGTGCCGCGCAATGTTGATCACGCAAGGGCGGCCGCTTCGGTCAAGGCCATGTCCAAGCGGTCATGGCCCCAGAACAGTTCGTCGCCCACGGTAAAGCTGGGCGCGCCAAAGATACCGCGTGCGATGGCGTCGTCGGTCAAGGCGCGCAGGGCCTGTTTGGCCTCGGGCGTGCCTGCGCTGTCGATGATGGCGGCGGGGTCTTGTCCCAGCGCCTGCAAAACCGGCCCGATCACCTCGGCCGCGCCAATGTCCAGATCCTCGGCAAAGTTGACGGTGTAGACCGCGCGCACAAAATCCCCGATCCAGTCCGCGCCCGCGTGGGCTGCGCAAATACGGGCCGCCAACATGCTGCCGCGCGGGAACGTCGACGGCTTTTGCAGGGGCAGGGCGGCTGCGGCGCAGATGCGTTCCATGTCGCGCCACATATAGGCGCCCTTGACCGGATACATGTTGAACGGCGAATCCGTCATGCCCTGTGCACCGAACACCGGCCCCAGCAGGAAGGGTTTCCAGACCAGCGGAACGCCACGCGCGGCACAGGCGGCTTCGACCTGCATGGCGGCGGGATAGCTGTAGGTGCTGGCAAATTCGAACCAGAATTCAAGCGGTTTGGTCATGGTGTTACCTTTCGGATGCGGCCCAGTCCCAGTACAGTTGCCGGGCGCGTCGTGTGACGGGGCCGATCTGGTATTGGGTGTCGTCAAAGGCGGTCACGGGGGTGACTTTCATCATGTTGCCGCTCAGGAACACTTCGTCCGCGTCGTGAAAGTCGTCAAAACCCAGAACGGTTTCGTGCACGGTCACGCCATCGGCGCGCAGATTGCTGATGTGGCGCGCGCGCGTGATGCCCGACAGGAAGGTGCCGTTGGGCACCGGCGTAAACACCTCGCCGTCGCGGACCATGAACACGTTGGCGGTGGCGGTTTCGGCCACGTTGCCCAGAGCATCGGCCACCAGCGCGTTGCCGAACCCCTTGGACTTGGCTTCGGCCAGCATGCGCGCGTTGTTGGGGTACAGGCACCCTGCCTTGGCGTTCACCACGGCGTCTTCCAGCACCGGACGGCGGAATTTGGTTCGTGTCAGCGTGGTCGATGCCTCGGGGGCCGCCATCGGGACCTTTTCCAGACAGATGGCAAAGCCGGTCCCCTCGGGCATCGGCACAATGCCGGATGCGTCGCCGTCCAGCGCCCAATACATCGGTCGGATATAGACCGGATCGGCGGGATCATAGGCTTTCAGCCCTTCGTGCACGGCGGCGACCATGTCTTCGGTGCTGACCGTGGGCGTGATCATCAGCGCCTTGGCGGACCGGTTCACGCGGGCACAGTGCGCTTCCAGATCCGGGGTCAGGCCGTCAAAGAACCGCGCGCCGTCGAATACGGTACTGCCCAGCCACGATCCGTGATCGGCGGCCTTCATCACCGGCACATCGCCATCGTGCCAGCGGCCTTCGAAGAATGTTCTGATCTCGGTTCCTATGGGCATCTCGCGCTCTCCTGAATTTGGCAGGACGTTATCAGCAACGACCCCAGCGTCCAGCCAGAAAGGCGCAGTTACGTCCCGTCGTCGTTGCTGCCTTCGCGGATGGCGTAAACCCCCTCGGGCAGGTCCAGCGCCGCCGACATATCGCGCACTTGCGCATGGCTGAGGGTGATCTTCATGACCTGGCCTGTGCGCGGGTCGAACTGTTCGACGGTGACGCATTCGGTAAAGGTGTTCACGATCACATCTTCCTGCAACGGCACGCCGCCGTCGTCCACCAGGGTGATCACGGTCGAGTCGAATTCGTGTTCAATTGTAAACATGCCCCAAGCCTACCTTTGCCGTGCACACATGCAAGCGGTGATCCGCATCTTGCGATCTCGGACCTGTGATTGCGGCCTATCGGGGCTGGAAGCGGGCGGCGGACATGTTAAGTTAGCGGATGAGGCTAACGGCGCGCGCCGTGCAAGGCAGGGGAGTGATACGCATGTTCAAAAAACTGGTGCAGGTTCTGCTACCGCTGGCGCTGTTGGCCGCCTGCGACGTGCCCACAACGGTATCAGGCCCTGCACAGCAGACGACGTCTGTTCGCGCCTCTGGCGCGGACGAGTTGCGCAATTCGGATCAGGCTGAACGCGCCTTTGTGCAGGTGTTGCAGCGGCTGGAACCGGTGGCAGAACGCGAATGCCGCAACCGGACGACCGGCGTGAACTGCGATTTCCGCATTGTCGTTGACGACCGCCCGGGCGAACCTGCCAATGCCTATCAGACGCTGGACAAGACCAACCGCCCGGTGATCGTCTTTACGCTCAAGCTTATTCAAGACGCCTATAATGTTGACGAAATCGCCTTTGTCATGGGTCACGAGGCGGCGCACCACATTGCGGGCCACATCGCGCGCCAGCGTCAGAACGCGGTGGCGGGGGCTGTGATCTTTGCCGGTCTGGCGACGCTGACCGGCGGCGACGCGGGCGCTGTGGAATCGGCGCAGCGGCTGGGCGAACAGGTGGGCGCGCGGACCTATTCCAAGGAGTTCGAGCTGGAAGCCGACGCGCTGGGCACCATCATCACCCACCGCGCGGGCTATGACCCGCTGCGCGGGGCCGAGTTCTTTACCCGCATCCCCGATCCCGGCAATCGGTTCCTGGGCACCCATCCGCCCAACGGTGCGCGGCTTGAAACTGTGCGGCGCACGGCGGCCAAGCTGTAATCACATCCACTGTGCCTAGGACCTTTGCCGCAGGGCAGGGCGCAAACCGTTGCATTGTTTCGGGAATGCGCCGGATTTTTTGCCGACGCGTGGTTGAAGTTCTGCGCAAGCTGGCCGAAACCTGAGCGGATGCGATTGCTGGGACATATCCTGACCGACCGCGGGTCGAAATACGCGGTGTCTGGCGTGGCTGTCAGCAGCCGCGCCGATATTGACGCAGCACTCAAACAGCTAAAACGCGACAAAGCCTATGCCAAGGCGACCCACAACACATGGGCGGCGCTGCTGACGGACGGTGGCCCGATCAAGGGCGATGACGGCGAGGCCGGCGCGGGCATGGTGATCATTCGCATGTTAGAGCGCGAAGATCTGGCCGATCACCTGATCGTGGTGACACGCTGGTACGGCGGCAAGCATCTGGGGGGCGACCGGTTTCGCCATGTGCAAACCTGCGTGCGCGCCTATCTGGACGCGCTTTAAACGCTCAGCGCGATGGCCGCGAAAAAACAGGCCGAAGCAACCAGCACAAACACATGCCACAGCGCCATCTGGAAGCGGAATTCGCGCATGGCAAAAAACACGGCCCCCGCCGAATATGTCAGCCCGCCCGCTGCGACCAATGTCATGGCAGCCCCGCTTAGGTTTGACCACATCGGCCAGATCAGCAGCACACTGGCCCAGCCCAAAGCCAGATATAACGCCAGCGACCCGCGCCCCTCGGTTGACCAGAACGACAGCTTGGCAATCGCGCCGCCCAGGGCCACCAGCCAGACAAAGGCCAGCACCACATAGCCGCTGACAGTGCCCAGCATCACCACAAGCGGCGTATAGGTGCCTGCAATTTTCAGATAGATCGACGCATGATCCACCCGTGCCAGCAAAGGCCGCGTGTGATCCCACGGCAGCAGGTGATAGGCGGCCGAGGCCGCAAAGGCAAAGACCAGCACCGCCAGATAGACACTGACCGACGCAACTGTCGCCGCTGGCGCATGGGTTGTGACATGCACCAGCAGGATCGCGGCACCGATCACCGAACCCGTCAGCCCGATGACATGCACCGACCCGTCGGCAAGCGTTTCAGCAAGAGATCGTGGATAAGCCATAAGATCAGATTAGCCTGTTTCAGCCCGCAGGCTATGGCAGAAGTGTAACAATCCGGTTGACGTTACTGGACCTTGGCCGCTTTGCGTCCGCGCGCCAGATGCCAGCGGTACAAAACAGGCGCCAGCACCCGATCGTATAAAAACACTGCAACGGGCCGCACCACGGGCCACGATACCACCCGCGCCAGCCAGCGAAAACGCGGCATGTCCTGCCACAGCAGCACAAAGGCGGGAATGCCGGAATAAACCTGACCGTTCTTGCGCACATGCAACCGCTTGGCCGCATCATCGGCGCTGACACCCCAGCTTTCCAATGCATCGCTGTTCAAATCGTCAAAGCGGATCGGCAGGCCCTGTTCACGGCTGTACCCGGCGTAATGGTCGATCTCGAACCGGCACACCGGGCATTCGGCGTTGTACAATACGCTGGTGTCTTTTGTGGTGTTCTGTTCCATGCCCTAAAAGATAGGGCGCGCACCCGCGTTATAACAGACGACAAAGCGGCACACCTTAGCGCGGCTTGTTTCCGTCGATCCAGCGGGACATCAACTGCTTGTCCTTGAAACACTCGCGCGGCACGTCCTGCCGCTTGATCCGTGCGATCCGCTCGGCAAAGGCGACCTGTTTGCCCGAGGGGTAGTTGGAAAACTTGCCCTCGACCGGCTTGACCTTGTGCGCATCAATCCACGCCGACAACGCCCGCCGGTCGCGCAAGGTGGCTTGCGACAATTCCTTGCCCGTCCGCTTGGCGATGGCCATGGCATAGGCCACCTGCTTGTCCGTGGCAGGTTCGGGCGTGTTCAGCGGCAGGTCGGATTGCACCGGAACAAACAGTCCGGGCAGGGCGGGTTCATAAACAGATGCATGGGCCATGACGGCGTTCCTTTGTTCCTGTTAAGAACAAAATAGAACAAAGGCGGAACATTTTCAAGGATTCATCAAAGCCCTCAACGCTCAAATCACGAAATTATGGCGAGTTAACTGGTGCATCGCACTTTCTTAACTTTTTTGTGATTAGACTGGCCTTGCCGAGCGCTCGAAAAGCACCACTTGTCAAGACAAGAACGCACTTGACTATCGGATTGGTGTAACGAATCAGATACGTTGAGCGGACAATCGCATGTCAAGGAGTTGTGTTGTGGTTGGGGATGTGCGTACAAGGTGCTAAGTAGTGCGTGTCATGGGCTTGACTGGTTGTCAAAAATAGTCTTGCGAAGCAAGTCGAAGCAAAGCCGAAAAGGCTCATAGTTATAAAAGTGAACTGCCTCCACGTTGGTATGTTTTCTGAATTAACGATGTGTGCGGAGGTGAGTGCTCCGGAGACGTCAAAAAAACGCCGCAAACGTGGTGTATCTTGCGCGTAGGTGCAAATAGGTATTTATTTGAGTGTCGAGAGGCGTTCAAGGTTCAGAACTAGCAAAGCCGGAGAGGCTAGATGGAAAATGGAGAGCGAAATGACAGATATGACATTTGACCAGCGCTTTCAAAAAGCTTTTGATGGAGGTCTTGCCGACATCAAGTTTTTTGTTCGGCGAGATGCGTCAGTTACCTCTGATGCGTTGATGAGTGATGCGTTGGCATTCCAAGAGGCAATTGATGCTGGGAACGTTAAAGAGGTAGATGGTGTCGACTAGCCATATTTAGTTGGTTCTGGGTTTTACACATCTACAATTTTCTATAAGGAGGCTTAACGGCCTCCTTTTTTATTGGAATGAACCATGCTTGAAAACGTAGGGAATGTACTCAAAGATTATCACACTGAGCATCGTTTGGACATGAGTGAAGGTGGCGGTCCTCCGATTAGAACTTCGCTTTTACATCCATACATTGAAGCGCGTGGAGTCGTGGATAAGATCGCAATCTTCGAGGCTGATATTACTACTAAACATATTGTTGCTCAGGTGCAGAAGTTTCAAGGACAGACGACCCCGTATAGCGGTACTTTAGACCTTGCAAAAATCTACTACGCTAAGAACCACAATTACTGCTGGCGGCGTTTTGGCGTCTGTAAAGAAATGTATCATTGCATGATAGATCGTATTATCGCAGATCGCGTTGCGACGGTCGAATCTCTGACGGCGTTGCTGGAACTCTTAGCCGCGGATACTACAGCACTGACAGGAAACTTTGCTCCCTTGAATCGAGAGCAAGAAGCAGAACTCTTGGCCCTTGAGACGTTATTTCCGGTGGAGTTCCGAATGGATTTTCTCGAGACGGCTGCTTCAGAAGAAGATGTTCTAAGGTTCTCTAAGAAATTTCGTATCCCACTCGTATATGCTCGTTTGGCGTGCCGCCCTACGTACAATCAGTCTGTCATAAGGCTTCGCGGTCGGCTGGAAAATTTAGAATAGCCGAAGTTCTTAGGGAAACCATCGAATAACTAAATCACGGGCGTGAATAGGATCTGCATAAATACTCGTTTTCTGTATCAGACCAACCGACCCCACAAATCATATTCGCCCGCCTCGTCCACCTCGACGGTGACGATCTGGCCGGGTGTCAACGCTTCGAACCCTTCGTCGATGAACAGGTTGCCGTCGATCTCGGGCGCGTCGGCCTTGGTCCGGCAGGTTGCGGCGTCGGCGTCCACCTCGTCCACGATCACGTCGATGCGTGTGCCGACCTTGGCCGCCAGCTTGGCCTCGGATATGGCTTGCGCCTTTTCCATGAACCGGTCCCAACGCTCTTGTTTGACCTCGGGGGCGACGTGATCGGGCAGGGCGTTTGATCGCGCGCCTTCGACGTTTTCGTATTGAAAACAGCCGACGCGGTCCAGTTGCGCCTCGTCCATCCAGTCCAGAAGGGTCTGGAACTCGGCCTCGGTCTCGCCTGGGTAGCCGACGATAAAAGTCGAGCGTAAAACGATGTCGGGGCAGATGTCGCGCCATTCCGCGATTCGGTCCAGCGTCGCCTCGGCCGCGGCGGGGCGGGCCATGCGTTTCAGCGTGTCGGGGTGGGCGTGCTGAAACGGCACGTCCAGATAGGGCAGCACCAGCCCGTCCGCCATCAGCGGGATCATCTCGCGCACATGCGGGTAGGGATAGACGTAATGCAGGCGCACCCACGCGCCCAGGCTGCCCAGATCGCGCGCCAGCGTGGTGATCGGCTGTTCGGTCAACCCGCGCCGCACTTCGCGGTCCCAGTCGGTGCCATAGGCGGATGTGTCCTGCGAAATCACCAGCAGTTCCTGCACCCCTGCCTCGACCAGCTTTTCAGCCTCGCGCAGCACGGCCTTGTGCGGACGGCTGGACAGGCGACCGCGCATGTCTGGGATGATGCAGAACTTGCACTTGTGATTGCAGCCTTCGGAAATCTTCAGATAGCTGTAATGGCGCGGCGTCAGGCTGACGCCACTGGCGGGCAGCAGGTCGACAAAAGGATCGGGCGACGGCGGCACGGCGGCGTGCACAGCGTCCAGAACCTGTTCGTATTGATGCGGACCGGTGACGGCCAGAACCTTGGGGTGCGCGCCGGTGATATACTCGGGCTCTGCCCCCAGACATCCCGTCACGATCACCCGCCCGTTCTCGGACAAGGCCTCGCCAATCGCCTCAAGGCTTTCTGCCTTGGCGCTGTCCAGAAATCCGCAGGTGTTCACAATCACCGCATCCGCGCCGGAATAGTCGGGCGAAATCCCGTATCCTTCGGCCCGCAGGCGCGTCAGGATACGTTCCGAGTCCACCAACGCCTTGGGGCAGCCCAGGCTGACCATGCCGATGGACGGCTGGCCGGGGCGTGTCTTGCCATCCAGCCGGGCGGCGGGGGCGATGTCGGGGCGCAGGTTGGGTGGGTTTGTGCTCATGATCGCTCCTTTAGTGCAACGCAGGCGCGGCGGAAAGGGTTCTTGATTGAGAATGGGCAGCAAGACGCGTAGCTATTGGCCATGGATTAGCGGAAGGTGTTTAGCATGAAATGGATCGGGCGTCTGATCGGATTGATCGTTTTGATCGTGGTTGTGGCCGGTGTGTCGCTGTTTTTCCTGCCTGCCGACCGGATCGCACGCATCGCCGCTGACCAGATCCGTAATGCCACCGGGCGCGATGTGACCATATCCGGCGATGTGTCGCTCTCGATCTGGCCGGTGCTGGGGGCATCCGTCGGCAGCATCGAGATCGGCAACGCCAAATGGTCCGAACAGGGGCCGATGCTGACCGCGCAAAACGCCGCCATCGGCGTTGACGCCGCGGCCCTGCTGTCGGGCGAGATCCGCATCACCAACATCGCTGCGACCAGCCCCACGATCCGGCTGGAACAGCGCAAGGACGGCCGTGCCAGTTGGCAGTTCACCGACGCCTCTGGGGCTGCGACGATCGAAACGCAAACCTCGCCCGACGTCGCACCGCGCCCGTTCTCGATCCAGAAGATGGATATCACCGACGCCACGCTGATCTATGACGCCGAAGGTGCCGATCTGGTGCAATACGACGGCGTTGACCTGGCGCTGGACTGGCCCGAGCGCGCAGGCTCTGCCGATATTCGCGCCACGCTGCGCCCTGCTGGCGCGGCGGTGAAGGTCAACGCGACCATCGGCGCCTTCGCCGGTTTCCTTGCAGGTCAGGTGCAGCCCGTGACCGTGCAACTGACCGCTGGCAAAGGCACCGCATCGCTGGACGGACGCGCCAGCACGGCGGGCGAGGTTGCAGGCAAGCTGACGCTGGACCTGCCCGACACCGGCGCGTTCTTGCAGGCGCTGGGCGCCGGCGCCGTGGAACTGCCGCAGGGGCTGGGCCGCAGCATCGACATAGCCTCGGACATCACCCTGACCAAGGACCGCCGCCTGTCGATGCGCGAAGTGGTGGCCAACCTGGGCGGCAACACGCTGACAGGGGCGGCAGACATTGCCCTGAACGGCACACCACGGGTCAATGCGCAACTGAACGCCGGCGCGTTGGATCTGACCGGCGTGACCGGCACGGGCGAGAACAGCCCCGGCGGCAGCTCTGACAGCGCCGCAACCGGCTGGCCCAAGGACCGGATTGACGCCTCGGGCCTGGGAGCATTCAACGGCGAGATTGCGCTGCGCGCCAGTTCGGTCGATCTGGGCAGCTTCAAGCTGGGAGCCACCCGCACCCTGTTGACCAACGACAATTCCCGCGCCGTCTTCGATCTGCGCGAAGTCGATGCCTACGAGGGCACGATCACCGGCCAGTTCATTATGAACAACCGTTCGGGCCTGTCGGTGGGTGGCAAGCTGTTTGCCAATGGCATCTCGATGCAACCCCTGCTGAACGATGCGCTGGGGTTGACCCGCTTGACGGGGGGCGCCGATGCCGAGCTGAATTTTCTGGGCTCCGGCAATACGGTCGATGCGATCATGAAATCGCTGTCAGGGTCGGGCGCCATTGCCATCGGCAAAGGCACCATTCAGGGGATCGACCTGGACAAGCTGATGCGCTCGGGAGCGACGGGCAGCGGCACGACCGTGTTCGACAGCCTTGGGGCGACGTTCAACATGGCTGCGGGCAATGTCCAGAACGATGACCTGCTCTTCACCCTTGCCAGCTATCAGGCGCGCGGCAAGGGGCGGATCGGGCTGGGCCAGCAGGACATGGATTACACGTTCACCCCCATCGCGCTGAACGCCAACGAAGGCAACGGCATTGCCATCCCCGTGCGCATCACCGGCCCGTGGTCGAACCTGCGCATCATCCCCGACATCGAGGCGGCCATTGACCTGAACCTTGGCGCGAAAAAGGAAGAGCTGAAGGACGCCGCCGAGGCCAAGCTGAAAGCGGCGGTCGAGAAAAAGCTGGGCGTGAAAGCCGAGGATGGTCAAAGCGTCGAAGATGCGGCCAAGGCCAAGGCGAAGGAAAAGATCGCCAAGGAACTGCTGAAGATTTTCGAATAGTCACCGGTTTCTTTTGGCCACAAATATCCCCGCCGGAGGCTTGAAATCCTCTGGTGCTCCAGAAGAATTTTAATGCCTCCGGCGGGGATATTTCCCGCCAAAAGAAAATCGCTTACAGCGTGACCGGATTGGCCTTGGCCACTGCGTCCAGTTGCATCAGGACGTCGATCAGCTTGGGCATGTCGTCGAGGTAAATCATGTTCGGCCCGTCGCTGGGCGCATTGTCGGGGTCATCGTGGGTTTCGATGAACACCGCAGCCACGCGCAAGGCGACAGCGGCGCGGGCCATGACGGGCGCGAACTCGCGCTGGCCACCGCTTGATCCGCCTTGGCCACCGGGTTGTTGCACCGAATGGGTGGCGTCCATCACAACCGGATAGCCGGTTTGCGCCATCTGCGGCAGGCTGCGCATGTCGGCCACAAGGGTGTTATAGCCGAAGGTCGTGCCGCGTTCGGTCAGCAGGATGCGTTTGTTGCCGGTGCTTTCGATCTTGGTCACGATGTTGGGCATTTCCCAAGGCGCCAGAAACTGACCCTTTTTGACGTTGATCGCGGCACCGGTGTTGCCTGCGGCCAGCAGCATGTCGGTCTGACGGCACAGGAAGGCGGGGATTTGCAGGATGTCGGCCACTTCGGCAGCAATCGCGCACTGGCTTTCGGAATGCACATCGGTCAGCACCGGCACGCCGATGGCCTTGCCCACCGATTGCAGCGCCTTCAGCCCGGCGTCGATGCCCATGCCGCGCACGCCGGACAGCGAGGTGCGGTTGGCCTTGTCGTAGGACGCCTTGAACACATACTGCGCGCCTGCGGCATCGCAGGCTTCTTTCATCTTGCCTGCGATCATCTGCGCGTGGTCGACGCTTTCCAGCTGGCAGGGGCCAGCAATCAGTGTCAGCGGACGGTCATTGCCGATGGTCAGATCGGCGACGTTTACATGGGTCATGATGTTACCTGTTCCCGAAGAATGGACGCGGTGAGCGAGATCATCAGGTAGATGCCTGCGAAAATCAGGAATGCCAAGACGGTGTTCTCGAACTTGCGCGGATAGGTCGGTTCCTGGCTGGCCACCGGTTTCACCGCAACGGTCAGATAGCGCACCTGCCGCGAGGCTTCGACGCGGCTTTGCTCCATCTGTTGCAGGGCCGATTGCAGCATCATGTCGCGGCTGGCAAGGTCGGCTTGGGCCAGTTGTAGGTTCACCGCCATCTGGGCCAGCGAATTTTCACCCTCAGAGGCGTCGTTCATGCGTTGGTTCAGCTTTGCCAACTGGTCTTTCAGGCGGCGGATGTCGCCCTTGACGCCGTCCAACCTGGCTTGGTTCGGGCGTGCGTTGTCTTCGAGGGCGGCCAGCTCCAGCTCTTTTTCCAGCAGCAGCGTTTCATAGTTGGTGATCTGTGTGCGCAGGGCGGCAATCACCGCTTCGGGGTCCAGCGTGCTGCTTTCCACTTGCAGCTTCACCAGCGCTTCCTGGGCTGCGCGCCGTTCGGCTTCGGCCTTTTCGAACCCTTCGCGGGCGTCCTTCATCTGGTCTTCGCGTTTTTGCTGGCTCAGGTTGTTGACCCGCTGTTCCGCATAGCTGATCAGGCGGCGCGCAAACTCTGCCGACATTTCCGGCTCGGCGGCGACCACTTCCAGGCGGATCATGCCTTCGGTTGGGTCATAGCCGATCTTCACGTTTTTCTTGTAGATCTTATAGGCTTCTTCATTGGTCGGGTCGGTGTTCAGGCGCTGGATCGGGTCGATCCAGTCCTGCGTGAAATGTGCCTTGAACCCCAGGTCATCATCCAATCGCAACATCGCGTCCTTGGACTGTAGATAGCCTTGGGTCGCGATGGCGTCCGAGTTGGTGGCAAACTGTGTGGGCAGCAGGCCACCCAAGGGGCCAGCACCGCCGCTGCCTTCGTTCTGGATGATCAGAAAGTCGGCCTTGGTCGCATACATCGGCGTGGCGATCTGGTAGAAATACCAGCCCGCCAGAAAGGTCGGCAGCGCGACGAAGAACGCCAGACGCACCAGCAGCAGGCCCAGCTTCTTGCGGCGGCGTTTGCCGATGTCGCGCTGGATTTGCGAGATTTCGCGCACCCGCTTTTCCGCCGGGCTCAGCTCGGTCGAGGGCAGGTTCATGCGGCCCGCAGGCACCGTTTGCGGCAACTGATTGCGGTTCTGGTCAGTGCGCGCGGGCAGGTTTTCAAAGCCGTCCGGCTCGCCGGGCTGGCGGCCGCTTTCGCTGGGTACAACCAAATCCAGCATGTTTGACCGCTGGAACGGGTCGATCCCTTCGGCGCGCAGCAGGCGCACCGCGTCAAAGTCCGAGGTGGGCGCAAGCCCGTGCTTTTGCGCCACGCGCCGCGCCATGCGCAACTGGCGGCCTGTCAGACCTTCGTGGCGGATCGCGTCCATGTCGTTTTCGCCCTCGACTTCGCGGGCCGAAGACACCTCGCCTTGTCGTGGCATCTGCTGTTCTGGCTGTGGCTGTTCAGGCTGCGGCTGAGCGGGGCGCGCGGCGGCCTGTGGCTGTTGCGGGGGCTGCGGGCGCGGCTGTTGCGGCGGCGCGGCCTGTTGGGCGGGGGCAGGGCGTTCCGGTGCAGCAGACGGGCGGGGCGTTGGCGCTGAAGGGGCTGCCGTGGTCGGGCGTGGCGTGGCCGGGGCGGCAGAATCCTGCACGGGGCGCAGCGGCGCAGAGGCCGCTGATGGCGCGCTGTCAGATGTGCCACTCGACTGCGGCGTTGTCCGCTTGATGCGGAACTTTCTAGCCTTTGGTTTGGTAGTCATAAAGCCTTTTCGCCTCTTCCAGCGTATCGAACATATGCAATTGTCCATCCAGCAGCACGGCGGCGGAACGGGCGAATTTCTCCAGCGTCTGTGCCTGGTGCGACACGATAACGATGGTCGTTGTGCGCAGCCGCTCTTGCAGGATCTCGCCCGCCTTGCGGTTGAACTCGACATCGGTGGACCCTGGCATACCTTCGTCAATCAGATAGATATCAAAGTCCAGTGCCAGCATCAGTGCAAATGAAAACCGCCCCCGCATACCGGACGAATATGTGCCCAGCGGTTGGTCAAAGTATTCACCCAGATTGCACAGCCAGCGGCAGAAGCTTTCGACATAGTCGGGGTCCAGCCCGTACAGCCGCGCAATATAACGGGCGTTTTCCATTGCCGACACTTTTGGCACGACGCCGCCCATAAAGCCCAGCGGAAACGAAATATTGCAATCGCGGCGAATTTCGCCCTCGTCCGGCTTTTCCAGCCCCGCCATCATGTTGATCAGCGTTGTCTTGCCTGTGCCGTTCGGTGCCAGGATGCCCAGCGAATTGCCCAGCTCGACGCGAAACGACACGCGGTCCAGGATCACCTTGCGATGACTGCCCGTCCAGAAGGATTTGCTGACATTCTCAAACTCAAGCATCGCCTGCTCCGGTCACGTGGCTCCGAAAGGAGAACGCCCCTCAATTGGTCTCGCCTCTCCCTCGTTATCAGAGGGTTGCGGACGATTTAACCACAGATTTTGGCCATATTATGTCTTGATCCATAACAAAAGTATACTTCAACAGTGGATTGTCCTTTTGCGCGCAACCGCAGCGTAGGGACATGGGCAATGGCGCCTAGGCTTACAGCTCTTGTTTTTGAACCCGCAGCAGTTTGCCCGCCAAGATGCTGATGATCACGCTGGCAAAGCTGAACAATGCACCCATTTTGGCGGCGTCCTGCACCGGACCTGCGTCAAAGGCGACGGCGGCGATGAACAGCGACACGGTAAAGCCGATGGCCGCGACACAGCCGATCACAATCAGATCAATGATCCGCATCCCCTCGGGAATGCCCAGACCCAGCGGCCGCGCGGCGCACCAGCCGAACAGGAAGATGCCCAGCGGTTTGCCGGCCAGCAGACCCAAGAGCACCAGCCATGTGGCTTCACCGATCGAACCGAACACGACGCCTGCGTTCAGCAGGCCAAAGAAGAACAGGATGATTTCAACAGGGTGTTTCAGTGCGTGTTCCAACTGGTTCAACAGATCGCGCAGGTATTGTTCGGCCTCGGAGAACAGCCCGAACGCGCGGTCAGCGTGGGGGATGGTCGGCACGATGGGCAGCAGGCCCAACGCCGGGTGCAGCCCTGCGGCCATAAAGCCGTACCAGCTTGCGCAGCCTGCCAGCAGATAGGGGATAAAAGTCAGCTTCACGCGCACCCATGTCGACACGGTACGGTCCTGATTGCCGCGATCCAGCTTGCGGGGCAGCCAGTTGAACAGCACGAACACGCCAATCGCTGCGGCCAGCGACACCAGCAGCCATTCGGGGGCCAGATCGCCACTGGGATAGAAGATCGCCAGAATGATCAGCCCTGCGGCGTCGTCGGCAATCGCCAGCAACAGCAGGAACCGCACCGCAGGGTGGCCCGCGCCAAAGACGATGCGCCCGACCAGGTAGCTGAACGCGATGTCGGTTGCGGTCGGAATGGCCCAGCCGTTCGACACGGCGTCAAAGGTGGACGATCCGAGTATCATCGCCAGCCCCAGATAAACCGTCACCGGTCCCAGCATTCCGCCCAGCGTCGCAAACAAGGGCGTTGCCGCCTTTTTGCCGCGCAGCGACCCGTTCCGCAAAATCACCGCTTCCCAGACTTCCTTGGCCGCGATGGCAAAGAACAGCGCCATCAGCAGGTCATTCACAAGGTAATGCAGGGTCAGCGTGCGATAGGTCTCGTGGCCGTCGGCTGCGCGGTGCAGATGACCGATGGGGGCGTGATCCCAAAGTTCAAAATGGATAAAGTGGTGATAGCTGGCCGCGTCGAAGTTGGCCCAAACCAGCGCGATGAGTGCGCCGAATATCAACAACAGTGAATAGTTGGTCAGAAAGCTCCAGACGCGGTACATGCGGGCTCCACCATCAGATGTACCGCCATGCCTTAGCCGATTGTGAATTGCCGGGCAATGCGCGGGCTGGGTTTGCGTTAGAGCGACGGATGTTCATCATGCTGTCGGAAAGGCTGATTGTAACACACCCTTCCCGATTGCTTCGGGCCAGCGGGACGGGCCGCTTGGCCCGCGATGATCTCAGGCCACAGCCTGCCAGATCACCCCGGCCAGCATCGCGCCTGTGACGGCAAAGCCCAGATAGGCCGCAAAGACCCGTGGTTTGACCAGCGCCCAGACCGCAACCGCCGCCGGAATGCAGCTGACCCCGCCCGCAATCACGAACGACATCGCGGCCCCCTGCGTCATGCCCTGCGCCAGCAGCGCATCCACCAGCGGCACGGCGGCGTAGCCGTTCAGATAGGCCGGCGCGCCCACCAGCGCACCCAGCAGGATCGGCATCAGTCCGGTGCCACCCAACAGTCCCGCGATCCATTCCGCAGGGACATAGTGCAGCATCAGCGCCTCGATCACATAGGCCAGCGTCAGCCATTTCAGCAAGAACAGCCCGTTTTCCAGCGCCGCCTCGCGGAACGTGTCGCGCCGCGCGTCTTCGGTCCAGAATTTCCACACCGGCGCGCCAGAGAACGGTTTTTTCACGCCACAGCAGCCGCCAACCGCAGGGCGTTCGCGCAGCGGCTCGGTAAAGATCGGCGAACGCGCCAGCATCCATGTGCCAAAGCCGCCCATCAGCCCCAATCCCACCGCTGCCAGCGTCTTGGCCACGGCGAATTCAAACCCCAGCGTGCCTGATGTGATGGCAAACATCGCAGGGTCCATCAGCGGCGACGCCAGCCAGAACGCCATCACGGCGGCCAGCGGTGCACCAACGGCCAGCAGTGCCGCGATGAACGGGATCACCTGACAGCTGCAAAACGGCGACAGACCGCCCAGCAGCGCGGCCATCACGATCATCCGCGCGGTGTTGCCCTCGAAGGCTTTGGCCAGCAGGGTTTCTGCTCCGCTCGCCTTCAGATAGGCCACCGCCAGCACGGCAAACAGGATAAAAGGGGCGGTGCCAAGCAAGGCCTTGGCGGCAAAGATCACCGTGGGGCCGAATTGCGGCCAATCCAGCACGGCCACCAGAAGCAGCAACAACAGGGTGGCGGGCCACGCGCCACGCAGGTTGGGCAACCAGCGGCGCGGTGGGCGGGGGGCATCAGTGGTTTGGGTCAGGTCAGCCATGGTCATGATCCTTGGACAGGGCCGCGCAGTCCGCGCAGCATTCATTCAGCAGAAATTCCGACAGGTGGCGCACGGTGTCATAGGCAACGGCGGCACAGATGATCGACCGGCCCTGACGCGCCTGCGTCACCAGACCGGCCTGGGCCAGCACCTTGACGTGATGGGTCAGCGTGCTGCCGGTCACGCCCGTGCGTTCGCCAAGGGTGCCGATGCTCAGCCCCTCAGGGCCCGCGCGCACCAAAGTGCGCAACACGCTCAGACGTTGCTCGGACCCCAGCGCGGCAAAGGCGCTTGCAGCCAGGGTCAGGTCCAGATCATCGGTCAGGGCGGGGATTTGTGATTCTATTTTCATATTTCTAGAATTATAGAAATGAAATGCTGATGCCAACTGTTATTTCGATGAATTGCGAAATGACGCGGGAACGACTTGCCCGCAGACGCCTGCCCCCTATACCAAACATCATGGCCATCACCGACGACATCGCCACCTGCACGCTTTGTGCGCAACGGTTCGCAGCCACCGCCACCGGTCACAGCCCGCGCCCCGTGGTCTGGTTCAAGGCCGCGCCGCGCATTCTGGTGGCCGGGCAGGCACCGGGCGCGCGGGTCCATGCCTCGGGCAAACCCTTTGACGATCCGTCGGGTGACCGCCTGCGCGATTGGATGGGGATCGACCGCGCCACGTTCTACGACATGACGCGCATTGCCATCCTGCCGATGGCCTTTTGCTTTCCGGGATATAACGCGCAGGGGGCCGACCTGCCGCCGCCGCCGATCTGTCATAAAACATGGCGGGCCGGGGCGATGGACCACATCGGCCCCGTGCCCCTGACGCTGCTGATCGGCGGCTATGCGCAGAAATGGCACCTGAACACCCGCGCGCCGGTCACCGAAACCGTTGCAGGCTGGCGCGCCCATGCGCCCGCCGTCTTTCCCCTGCCGCATCCGTCATGGCGCAACACCGGATGGCTGCGCAAAAACCCGTGGTTTGAAACCGACCTCTTGCCAGTCTTGCGAAAAGCGGTTCAAAAGGCGCTGACATGACAGAACACACCCCCATCGACGCCGCGCACGCGGCCATGACCGCCGCGCCGGATGACGACACCCCGCGCCTGCGGTTCTACGAACGCCTTGCCGCGAGCGAGCTTTTTGTTCTGCTTGAGGGCGACGCCGAGGGCGACAAGATCACCCCGCAACTGTTCGACGCCGAAGGCACGCAATACGTCCTTGCCTTTGACCGCGAGGAACGGCTGGCCGGTTTCGCAGGCCCCGCTGCCCCCTATGCCGCCCTGTCGGGACGCGTCACGGCGGGTTTGCTGGCGGCCAACAATCTTGGCCTTGGCCTGAACCTCGAAGTGGCACCGTCCGCGATCCTGCTGCCACCCGATGCGATGGCATGGCTGGACACCACGCTGGGCAATGCGCCGCAAGACGTCGAAGCCAGGGTCGAAAGCCTGACCGCTCCCAAAGGTCTGCCCGACAGCCTGATCGAAGCCATTGACGAAAAGCTGGCCACCGCCACGGGCCTTGCGCGCTATGCCTGTCTTGTGGGCGTGACCTATGCGGGTGGCGGATCGGGGCATATGCTGGGCTTTGTCGGCGCGTTGCCCCACGCCGAAAGCGCACTGGCCCAGGCCGCTTCCGAGGCGCTTACCTTTTCGGGGATCGAAGCAGGCGCCATGGATGTGGCGTTCTTTCGCGCCGATGATCCAATGGCCGAACGTCTGGCCCGCACCGGCCTGCGGTTCGACCTGCCACAGCCCGAAGATCTGTCCGAGCGCACCCGACCGGCGCCTGGATCGGACCCGGCCAAGCCGCCAATTCTGAAATAATCGCTTATGTCCCGGCACAGCAACCCACGCCGGATTGAAACAATCGCCGCCTTCGCTCACGAAACCCGCCTGCCGCCTCACATCCGCGTCAGGGGGGATGCTTTGCGCTGCGTTCTATGGCCAACTTCGTTGCACATGCCGCGCAAAGGAGCAGCCTATGACGCGTTTCAACCTTGCCATCTCCGCCGGAGCCACTGTGCTGACCCTCGCCACGACGGCTTTCGCAGGTCCACAATACATTGACCGCACCGGCTATGCCGCTTCGGGCTATGACGTGGTCGCTTATTTCGACCTGGATCAGACCCCCGTGGGCATGGATCAACCCGCCGCCATCCCCGGACGCGCTGACATCACCGCCGATTACAACGGGGCCACCTTCGCCTTCTCGACCGAAGCCAACCGCGACCGGTTCCTTGCAAACCCTGCGGCCTTTGCCCCGCAATACGACGGGCACTGCGCCTATGGTGTGGCGCAGGGCAGCAAGGTGCCGGCAAACCCGAACCTGTGGCGGGTCGTGGACGGCAAGCTATATCTGAACATCACCCCCGATGTCGTGGACCTTTGGGAAAACGACATTCCCGGCAACCTGACCTCAAGCACTGCCAACTGGGTGTCTCTGGACCCGAAACCAGCCGCGCGCAGCCGCATTCCCAAATTCAAATCCGCCGCCCCGAACTAGGCCTATACCTTCATCTTGCCTGATAAACTCTGGGGGAGGCGCACAGCGCCGGGGGCAGAGCCCCCCATTCTGCGGACCTGAAAGACGCGATGACACAGCCCGTTTCCCGCATTGCCCGCCGCCGCATGGTAGGCCTTGGCACCGCTGCCGTCCTGACCGGCGGCGCGTTCTATAGTGGCCGGTGGTACAACATCACGGCCCGCAACGACGCCACCACCCTGACGCCGCCGCAGGCCCATGCGCAGGCGACGGCGGGCCAACTGCTGCTGGTCGACATCCGCCGTCCCGATGAATGGGCGCTGACCGGTGTGGGGCAGGGCGCGCATCCGCTGGATATGCGCCGCGACGACTTTGCCGCCATGCTGGGCCATCTTGCCCAGTCCAATCCTGACCGGCCGATTGCGCTGATCTGCGCGCGGGGCGTGCGGTCGCGGTTCATGGTCAAGCAGATGCAGCAAGCCGGGTTCGACGACATTCTGGACGTGCCCGAAGGCATGTTTGGCTCGGGCGCTGGGCCGGGGTGGATCAAACGCGGTCTGCCCGTCACGCAGGTGTGAGGTGAAACCGCTTGGCGGTCGGGCACTCTATGGGGCAGCATCGGACCATGAAAACACTGCACCGACTATGCGCGACCTTCGCGCTGCTTGTGACCGCCCCGATGGCTTGGGCTGACTGTGGCAAAACACCGGGCCCCTGCGAGATCGACAGCGGCACTTATCATATCACCTTGCCTGACGGGCCGCCCAAGGGGGCGATCATGTTCCTGCACGGCTACGGCGGCAACGGGGCGGCCAGCATCGGCCAAAACGGCTGGGCGGGCAGGGCGCTGGCGCGGGGCTATGCAGTGATCGGTCCGGACGGCGACCCGATGGAAGGGCGCGCGGGGCGCAGTTGGTCCTTTCACCCCCTAGGCCCTCAGGTCCGTGACGAAACAGCCTTTTTGACCGCCGTGCGCGATGATGCGGCAGCCCGCTTTGGCCTTGTTGCGGACAGTATGGTGCTGGCGGGCTTTTCCATCGGCGGGTCGATGACCCACTATCTGGCCTGTGCGGCACCCGATGCATTTGCCGCCTATATGCCCGTCGGTGGTGCCTTTTGGCGACCGCATCCCGACACCTGCGCGGGGCCGGTCAAGCTGTTGCACACCCACGGCTGGACTGACACCACCGTCCCGCTGGAAGGGCGCGTGATAGACGGGCGCGACGTCAATGACCCTCAGGCCTTTGTGCAGGGCGATGTGTTCTATGCGATGCAACTTTGGCGGCAGATCAACGGCTGCGTGCAGCTTGCCGCCGACCGCTTTGTCACCACCGGCCCGTTCCTGCGCCGCGCGTGGGACCGGTGCTCACCCGGTACAGCGTTAGAGTTTGCGCTGTTCGAGGGCGGCCACAAGGTGCCGGAGGGCTGGATCGACATGGCGCTGGACTGGCGTGAAGGGCTGTAGAAGGCAGGGCAGAATTCCACCGCCCGAGGGCCGCATTTCTGCCTGACTGCCGCCCTAGGGTCTTGTGATATTTCCCAAGGTATTCAGTGTTAATGACCCCTTTTTCCCCCGATCACCTGTCCGACATCCGTGCCCAAGCCCTGATCGCTGCCGGTCCCAAGGCTGCCCTCAGACGTCGGGCGCGCGGGTATCTGAACCTGTATGAGGCCTCGAACGGGGCCTGCATGTTCGCCCTGGTCGCGGCCCACGGCGCACTTTGGGCTTCGTGGTATCTGGCGGGGGCGAAACTGGTGGCGGCGGGGCTGGCAGGCGTTGATCCCACGGGACGGCCGGCGCCGGTGCGGCGCTACCGCGAACTGTCTGCCTATGTCGCCGCGCTGAAGGACATCAACCAGCTTGTGATGGTCGAAACCTATGTGCTGGTCCACACGATCAAGGCCCATGGCCCAGACGCGGCCATCGCCCAAGGGATTCCCGTCGATCTGGCCCGCGATTATGCCACCGCCATGGCCACACCGCAGCCGCCACAGGTGCTGCGCGATCTGTTCCACCGGCATTTCCTGTGGGAGCAGGAGCGCGTGGTTTCCGACAAGCTGGACGATGCATTCGCCGCGATGACATGGCCGCTAATGCGGTCGCTGTGCCAACGTCCGTGGGTGTGGTTCGCATATTTCAGGGTTGGGGCGTCGATGAACTTTCGCAGCTTCACCGATCAGGCCGAGCGGATCGAAAAGGGGCTGATCGCCTATGACCGCGCGGTGGATTTCGGCGCGGATCGTCTGGCGCGGATCACCCATGTGCGGTTGCGGATTTACCCCGGCTTCAAGCCGATGCAGTGGCGTTCGGTCAGCGCGCCAACGGGCTGACCGAACCTTTGTTTTTGTCAGCCTATTCGGCTGCCAGCGTCCCGCGACCTTCCAGATCGGCCCGCAATGCGGCGCGCAGCACACGTGCGCGGCCTACGATGGCAGGCTCGTGCAGCGTCAGCGGGCTGTCCATCCGCAAGCCCGCAGGGGCGTGCCGCGCAAGGTTCAGCGAGCTGAGCGCCGACAGCGGAACCGCCAGCAGCAGGCTTGCGATGATCGGCACCAGCCACCACGAGATCAGCCCCGCGATCAGCCCCGCCGTCAGCAACACGCCCAAGGCGGTTTCGACCCAGTGGAATTTCAGCAGCACCAACAACGGCTGCCGCGTGCCTTCGCGGTTCTGCGGCGCCCAGGATTCGCGGCGCGACAGCAGCGCCCGCAGCACCGCCTTGGTTTGCTGGATCATCAGGATCGGCGCATAGGCCACGGACAGCGCCACTTCGGTCAAAAAGGCCGTGCCAAAGGCGCGCTTGCCGCCGAACATCCGCACCGCACCGGGGCGCAGGGCAATGACCAGCGCCGAGGTCACCTTGGGCGTCAGCAACATCGCGTACATGATGATCAGAAAGGCGGCGCTGTCGATGTGGCTCATTTCCGGCGGCCACGACGGGAACAGGGGGTTCGCCTCGTTGAAATAGCGGATCACGTTGGTTTCGGCGTCCTTGCCCAGCAGGGTCCAGAACACCAGCAGCACGAACCACGCGGGGCTCATCAGATAGGCCATCGCCCCTTGAAACAGGTGGAACCGGCTGACCGGATGCAGCCCCTTGGTGCCCAGCAGACGCAGGTGTTGCAGGTTGCCACGGCACCACCGACGGTCGCGCAGCACATAGTCGACCAGCGTGCCGGGTGTTTCCTCGAAGCTGCCCGCAACGCGTGGCAGGAATTTCACGGTCCATCCGGCGCGACGCAGCAGCGATGCCTCGACAAAATCATGGCTGAGGATCAGATCGCGCCCACCGCGAATGTGCGGCAGGCCCGCGGCACTGGCAAAGGCTTCAACGCGGATGATCGCGTTGTGCCCCCAATAGTTGCCTTCGGCGCGCGCCCAACGGGCCAGCCCTTCGGCCAGCAACCAGCCATAGGCCATGTTGGAAAACTGCTGGATGCGGGCAAAGACGGTTTCGGCCCCGATCAGTTGCGGAAAGCTTTGGATCAGCCCCGCCTGCGGGTCGGCGGCCATCTCGTCGGTCAGGCGCACGATCGCGCGGCCGGTCATCAGGCTGTCGGCGTCCAGCACCAGCATCGCGTCATGGGCGGCACCCCATCCGGTGATCCAGTCGGCCAGGTTGCCCACTTTCTTGTCCACGTTCTGCGCACGGCGGCGGTAATGTACGGACATGCCTTCGGGCACGCCACGGCGCAGCACCTCGAACGCCTGCAATTCGCGCAGGGCGATGTCGGGGTTTTGCGTGTCACTCAGGATAAACAGCGAATAGCGGTGCATCGGGTTGCGTGCGGCCACATCGTTCAGCATGGCGGCGGCGTTGCCGAAGACATCCCATGTGACCTCGTTATAGACGGGCACCAGCAGGGCCACGTCAATCGGCGCACCGGACTGTGCAGGCACCCGTGCCTCGAACCGGCCAACCAGGGCCACACCGACGGTGCTGACCGCCAGCGACACCCAGACAAAGGTCATACCGATCATCGCCAGCAGCGCCCATTCGACAAAGCTCATGCCGGCCTGGGCCAGCACGCCGTGCAGCCCCCACAGCAACAAGCCGGTAATGATCAGCGCAGGCGCGAAAACCGCCAGACGCCAGCCAAATCCGTCTTGCGCGCAAGGGCGCGCGCCGGGGGCGCGGCGCAGGTCCTGTTCGGGCATGGCCAACGGCGCACGCGGTGGCATGTGGGTCAGATCGGTCTGGGTCATTTTGCGGTCCAACGGTAGAGCCAAAGCTCGGAGAGGGCGGTGCCGCCCGACAACAGTTGCACCCGGAATTCCGCCAATTTGGCGTCCTCGGGCATAAAGGTGAAGGCAAGGCGCACGCCGCCGGTGGCAGGGTTGTGTTGCAGGTTACCTTCGGTCACGGTGCCCGCGCTGGTCGACACGACCTTGGTGATCGTCTCCAGATCGTCGGGCAGGTTGGGGCTGGGGCCAAAGTCGATGGCAAACACGCGGCCGCCTTCGGGGCGGGCCCCTGCGGCGGTGTTCAGCACGCGCATAGGGTCTGCGTCAGGCGTCGGCGCGGTGTCGGCGCCCCAGTCCAATTGATAGCTCATCTTGTGCTCTGCCCCTGCGGGGATCACCTCGGCGGGCCGCCAGTAGGCGACAATATTGTCGTAAATCTCAAGATCGGCAGGGATTTCCACCAGCGACACCGACCCTTTGCCCCAGCCTTCGCCAGGGGTGACCCACAGGCTGGGCCGGTTGTGGTAATGCGCCTCAAGGTCGTTGAAATCTTCCAGCTTGCGCTTGCGTTGCATCAGGCCGAACCCCTTGGGGTCGGTGTCCACGAATGAACTGATTTGCAAGGTGGTCGGGTTGGCCAGAGGGCGCCAGATGCTCTCGCCGCCGCCATTGTGGATCAGCAGCCCGTCGCTGTCGTGCACGGCTGGACGAAAGTCGTCAAACCGCTGGCGTTCAGTGTCATCGAACAGGAACATTGACGTCAGCGGCGCAATCCCGATGTGGGTCAGATCCGTGCGTGCAAACAGATGCGCCGCCACAGTCATGCGCAGCACCTCGCCCGGCGTGATGTGAAAGGTATAGGCCCCTGTCACCGACGGGCTGTCCAGCAGCGCGTGCAGCACGATGGTTGCCTCGCCGTGCGCGGGGCGTTCCAGCCACAGGCCGATAAAGTCGGGAAACTCTTCACCCTCGGGTTCGCCGGTGTTGACCGCCAGCCCGCGCGCCGACAGCCCATAGGTTTCGCCCGCACCCAATCCACGGAAATAGCTGGCGCCCTGAAACACCGCGTATTCCTCGAAAATGTCGGGTTTGTGCAACTCGGCCCGCAGGCGCAGACCGCTGTAGCCCAGCGTTCCGTCCAGTTCCACATCGGGGAACTTGTCGGTCTTGTCGAACACATCCATGTCGAACAGCAAGGGGCGCGCGATGCCGTCCTCGACCTCGAACATGGCGACGGCTTGCGGGAAGTACAGGCCCGGCGGGAACACGTCGACACGCTGCGGGGCGTCGGTGCCTTCCCACAGGGCATTGCGCGCGTCGAACCAGATCTTGCGATATTGGTCATAAGACAGGTCGCGCCAGCTTTTGGGGATCTTGGGGCGCGTAACATACCCTTCGGCTGCCATTTCGCGGGCACGCTGGATCAATGTGCGAGGATCGAACCGCGCAGGTGCGCCGAGTTGCAGGCCGGGTTCGTCCGCCCATCCAAGTGTGGGGGTTGCCGCGGCAAAGGCCGCGATCGAGGCTAAAACTTCGCGTCGCAACATCATGCAATCGCCTTCTTCCAAGGCTGGCTTTTGAACCAGCCGGCGCCGTATGCGGTGGCGACAAGCCCCATGCACCCGGCAATATTGATCAATACGGTGGACAGCGTGTCGAACTTGGTGACGTCAATGCCAAAGCCCATCAACCGTGCGAGGAACATGCTGACCACGAAAACCGCCAGCGATTGCTGGCCGACCTTCAGCACGATGGCCACCACCCAGCCCCAGACCCGCGCCGCGGCGCCGGTGCCACGCGACAGCAAGCGGTTGCCCTTGTCGCCTGCGACGACCCAGGCCAGGTAGGCCAGCGCCAGAAAATGCAGATAACGCAGTGGCGCAAAGGATGTCTTGTCGAACCAGGCCGCGTAGTCGGCACGCCATGCCTTGGCCCATGGCAGATCGAACTCGCGCACGCCCACGTCAGACAGCGGAATGGTGATAAGCACGATCACCGCAGCCAGCAGCACCAGCACCATCGACACCGGTGGTTTGGGCAGCCACCCGCGCATGAAGGCAAACCCGGTGAAGAAGATCAGTTGCCAACCGAACGGGTTGAAAAACCAGATGCGGCTGCTCCACGGCTCGGCAGGCAGGGCCAAATGCCACGCTCCAAGTCCTACGGAATGCATCAAAGTCTCCTGTGCCATCAACCACACGCAGAACACGAACGCTGCAACTGCGAAAAGGTTCACTCGCACCAGCAGCATTATGATCGGCATGAACAGCAGAACGACCATATACATAGGCAAAACATCAAAATAATTGGGCACATAGCGCAAAGTCATAAAGCTGAGAAAAATATTGGGGTTTGCCCATTTTTCGCTCTCGACGAACACCGGCCACAGGTTGAGCTGCCCCCAATAGTTCATTCCGGTGATCTCGAGATCGGTCAGCCAGACGGTCAGTGCCAGCGTTGCGCAAAACAGACCGACGTGTGCCCAATAGACCTGCCACACACGAAACAGCACCCGCGCGCTGCCCAGCCGCCAGCCTGCGCGGTCGAACCCGCCGCCAAAGGCAATCGCGCTGGCCATGCCCGAGCAGAACACGAAAATCTCGGTCGCGTCGGAAAAGCCCCAACGTGCCGGAATCCAGCTTGCCAGAAAATTGCCAGGTGTGTGGGCGACCAGGATGATAAACATCGCCAGGCCACGAAAGAAATCCAGACGCAAATCGCGCACGCGCGGGGCGAGTTCTGCAACTTTCGTACGGGGCGCTTCCGCGGCGGGGGCAGGGGGGCGTTGCAGGGTCTTGGTCATGGCAGCGGACGCGGTTTCGGAATGGTTCATCCGCGCCTCTTAATCTGCATTCTGTCGGTTGTCTTCATTGACTTTTCTCATTGGGCGGCAATACGCCGTGCGCGGGAAATCGACGCCGCGCGGGTCTGGGCGAACCGGTCTTCGTGACCGCCCCGCTGGGCCGTCCGCTGCGCCAGAATCTGGGCTGTACGCTCAACCCGACCGGCGCGCAATCCGGCATCTATGGTCATCCGTTCAAACACGTCGCGCTGGGCGTGGCTGCCACCGATTGACTGCAATGACACACGCGCGGCTGCCAGATTTTGAAAGGCCTGATCCCAACGCCCTTCGGCAAAGGCACTTAGCCCCGCCACCGCCGCAAGGCCGGGGTCGGCCACACGGCGCGGCATCTCGCCGGACCTTATCGCGTCACGGGCAAAGCGCGCGCACATCGCGTCAGCGGCAGCGCCCTTTTGCGCACCAGACAGCGCCAGCATGTAGTGCAGGTCGGCAAAGACCAGACAGCCGTCTTCGACCCGCTCTTCCGAGAATTCGGACAATTCGTCCCATCGGTCGCCCACATTCATTCCCTCAAGCTCAAGCCGCATCAGCAGCGACGTGGCATTGGCGATGTCGCGATAATCATCTGTTTTCTCTTGGCGAATCTGTTCGTCGTACAGCCCCAGCGCCACATCCAGGTCCCCCTGGTCCATGTGCAACAGGGCCTTGTGCCACCAGACGTGATAGCGAAAGTTGTTGCAGTGATCCCATGCGTGCGTGTGGCTTTCGATCAGCGCAATGCCGTCATCTGGCCGTGCGGTCATGTCGAACACATGCGCCACGGCATGAAGGCCCCAGGCGTCGTCGGGGGCATGGACCAACCCTTGCAATCCGGTGCGGCGGGCCGCGTCATAGTCGCCGGTTTCCTCTAGCGCAAAGGCGTGGCACCCCAACAAATAGCCCCGCATCGGGTGAATGCGATGCGCATCCAACACCGCCTCGACCGAGGCGCGCATTCCCTTGGCGTCGCCCAGCACAAAGCGGATGGCATGGCAGACCTTGGCCGACAGGGTGTCGCGCGGTTGCAGGCGCAGCGCGGCCTCCATTGCGGCCACAGCGCCCGTGGGCCGCCCGTGCAGCCATTCGCCCAGGGCCTGCACCCACAGCCGTTCGCGCGGTGCGGCGCCCACGCGCGCCAAAGCTGCCTGCGCCGCCGCGTGCGCCTCGCGCGCCACGGAAATCAGCTCGGCCCGACCCATCATCAGCGAAAACAGTCCGCGCGCGGCGTGGCCCATGGCAAAGTCGGGTGCCGCCTCCAGCACCTTGCCCAGATGCACAGGCGTCTGCGTGCCGTGCGACAAAAAGCCGGTGATGACGCCGTTCCAATGGTCCACCACAGCCGCATCGCTCAGGGAAACGGGGCAGTCGCATATGTCGTTGCGCATCATCGGCACCTTTGTTCAGGGCACGGGCGGGTCCGTGCGGTGCCTGTAACTTACCCATGAAATGGGTGGCTGCGGCGGCCTTACACGCAGGTGTGAAAAGACACGCCCGTTTTCGTGAGGTTCGGCAGGTTTCTTGCAATATTCAGGTATAAAACAGCCCGATCAGCCCGCAGTGTCGGGTGCCTGACGCAGCATTTGTAACACGGCGTCGGTGTCCTGACCGCAGATCGGCGGTGCGTGACGGTAAGTGACGGGCGTTGCCGACAGCTTTAGCGGATTGCCCAGCAGGCGCACATGTCCCTCTGCCACGCCGTCACAGGGCACCGCGACCACGGCACCGCGTGCCTGCGCCTGATCCGAGGCCAGCGCCTCGGCCACATTGTGGATCGGGCCGACCGGCACCTTGACCGCGTGCAGGCGACGTATGATCTCGTCACGGTTCAGCGCTTCAAGCGCCGGCGCCAGCAGCGGCATCAGGGCTGCGCGATGCTCGATCCGGTGCTGGTTGGTGTCAAAGCGAGGATCGTCGTTCAGCCCCTCCAACCCCACCGCATCGCAGAACCGTGCGAATTGCGCGTCATTGCCGACGGCCAGCAGAACATGGCCATCGCGGCACGCAAAGGCGTCGTAAGGCACGATGTTGGGATGCGCATTACCGCGCCGTTCGGGCACCTGTCCGCTGGTCAGGTAATTGGTGCCCTCGTTCACCAGCCACGCCATTTGCGTGTCCACAAGGCTCAGGTCGATGTGCTGGCCTGCGCCGGTCTTGTCGCGGTGGCGCAGGGCGGCCAGAATGCCGACGGTGGCGTACATCCCGCACATCACATCGGCAATGCCCACGCCCACTTTCATCGGCGCGCCATCAGGTGCACCTGTCAGCGACATGATCCCGCCATAGCCCTGCGCCATCAGATCGTATCCGGGCTGGTCGCGGTTCGGGCCGGTCTGGCCAAAGCCGCTGATCGAACAATAGACCAATCCGGGGTGCCGTCTCAGCAGCGTGGCATGGTCCAGCCCGTATTTGACCAACCCGCCGGGTTTGTAATTCTCGACCACCACATCAGCGCGCGCCGCCAGTTGGCGCACCGTGTCCTGCCCCGCATCGGTCGTCAGATCGACCGCGATGGACAGTTTGTTGCGGTTGGCGGCCATGAAATAGGCCGACAGGTCGGTCGCGTTGCCCGCCGCATCGCGGGCATAGTTCGGCCCCCAGCCCCGGGTGTCGTCCCCGCCGGACTTGGGGTTTTCCACCTTGATCACAGTGGCCCCCAGATCGCCCAACATCTGCGTGGCGGTGGGGCCGGCCAGAATGCGGCTGAGGTCCAGAACAAACAGCCCGTCAAGGGCACCTTCAGATGCGGCCATCGTAGGCTCCTTTTTCGATATGTGCGGCGATCACGGTAAACCCTTGGGCCGTTTGCGCGTCACGCAGCGCGGTTTGCAGTTCGGCACGGCTGCGCACATCGACGCCGCTGCCGCCAAAGGCACGACCGATGGCGGCAAAGTCGTGGGTGCCAAAATCGACCCCATGGTTGCCAAGCTGGCGCTGCCGTTGTTTCAATTCGATCAGCGCCAGCGAGGCATCGACAAACACCACAAAGATGCAGCGCAGGCCCAACTCCTTGGCCGTGGCCAGTTCGCCCGCCACCATCAGAAAGCCTGCATCGCCGCTAAAGCTGACCACCGTAAGGTCCGGCGACGCCAGCGCCGCGCCCATCGCCAACGGCACAGCGCAGCCCATGGTGCACAGCGCCGACGATTGCATCAGTGCGCGCGGCGCGTAACACCGCCACATCTGGCTGAGCAGAATGCGGTGCGCGCCGCTGTCCGCCGTTGCCAGCGTGTCGCGGGGCAGGGCAGTGCGGCAGGTGTCTATGATGGCGGCGGGGCCCCAGTCTTCGTCCGTCGGGAACGCCTTGGCCAATGCGGTCTGCGCTGCGGCCACGTCGCCGCCCTCCCACGTCGTGCGCGGGATGGCGGCGTGCATCAGGGCGGCAACCGTCGCGCGCACAGATCCCACGACGTTGACCGTGGACTGGTGCATATAGTGGTGGTTCGCCACCGCCGTCACCTCGACCACCCGCTGCGCCGTGCTGTCCCAGACATCGCGCCAGCCGGTGCGCATTTCGATGGGATCATAGCCCAGACACAGCACCAGATCGGCACTTTGCACCAAGGGCAGAAGGGTCTTGTCGGCCAAGGGCGACAGACCAGCCCCACCCATTGACAGCGCATCGTCCTCGGGCAGCAGCCCCTTGGCCTTGTATGTTGTGACAACCGGCACGCCGAACCGCCGCGCCAGTCCGGCCACATCCGCGCCGTCGTTCAGTGCATCGACACCGGCAACAATCACGGGACGCGCCGCCTGCGACAACCAGCCCGCGATCTGTTGCAACGTGGTGGCATCGGGCACCACATCAGCGGCCACAGCACGGGGCGTTGGGGCAATGGCAGGCACCTGCGCCTCGGCCACGCGAATGGGGATGTCGATGAACACCGGCCCGGGCTGGCCTTCGGTGGCGATCCCCACGGCCTTGTCCGCGATCACATGGACCGCACCGGCATCCAGCAGGAAGGTCGCCTTGGTGATCGGGGCAAACACAGCGCACTGGTCCAGTACCTGATGGGTATAGCTTTGCGCCTCGTCCGCATCGACGGCACCGGCCAGAACGATCAACGGCACGCGGTCTTGCAGGGCATTGGCCACCGCATTGACCCCGTTCAGCACGCCGGGGCCGACCGTGGCCACCAGCACACCGGGCGCGCCGGTGCGATGCCACGTGCCTTCGGCCATGAACGCCGCAGCGTTTTCGTGTTTGCACAGCACAAAGCGTATTCCCGCCGCCTCAAGCGCGTCGACCATCGTCAGAACCTCGCCCCCCGGCATCCCGAACGCCATCCGGCACCCGGCGGCATACAGCCTGCGCGCAACCGCATCGGCGGCCCTGATTGTCTTGGTCATCGCATCCTCGTCACTTGTTGGCGCAACAGTGGCCCAAAGGGAGAGTGCGGCGCAATTCACCATCCCGCCAGCTTTGTGTCAGCAAGGCCGTCTTGACCTTCCAGTGCTGGGAACCCATCTATCTGGCAACACTCGCCCCGGCAAAGGAGCCAACCATGAACATCTCGCAAGCCGCCACCGCCTCGGGCCTGCCTGCCAAAACGATCCGCTATTACGAAGACATCGGCCTGATCCGACCCGCCCGCAGCGCCAACGGCTACCGCGCCTTTTCCGATACGGACGCGCACAAGCTGGCGTTTCTGTCGCGGGCACGGTCGCTGGGGTTTTCGATTGAAGATTGCCGCACCCTGCTGGCCCTGTGGGAAGACCGAAGCCGCGCCAGCGGTGATGTGCGCAAACTGGCCAAGGATCATCTGGACGAGATCGACCGCAAGCTGGCCGAACTGCACCAGATGCGCGACACGCTGGCCCATCTGGTGCACTGTTGCGCAGGTGACGACCGCCCGGACTGTCCGATCATCGACAAGCTGGCGAAAAGCTAGGAACGCGCAGGCCCGCAAAAACGCAAAACGGCCCGACAGTGTCGGACCGTTGCAAATCTTACCAAACTGTCGCGCCTCAGCGGCGGCGGTCGCGGCGCGACGACATCGGCTGGAACGCCACGCCAACGTGCGCCTCGCAATAGGGTTTGCCCGCCTGCACCGGCAGACCACAGAACCAGAAATCATCCGTCGCAGGGTCACCGACGGGCCATTTGCAGGTCCGCTCGGTCAGTTCCATCAGGCTCAGGCGCTTGGCCTTCTTCTCGATTTCGCTGACCTTGGCCAATGCCTCGGGGCTGATCTCGTTGGCCGAGGGTTGCGGGGGCAGGGGCTGGCCCGCCGGAATGATCTTGGCGCGCGGCGGCATCACCGCAACGCGGGTTTCCGGCACGGGTTCTTCCTGCGGCTTGGGCTTGGCTTCGGGCTTGGGCTTGGCTTCGACCTTTGGCTTGGCCTCGGCCTTGGGGGCGGCGGGCTTGGCCTTGGGCTCGGGTTTGGCCGCGGCGGTGGCACCCGTACCTGCGCGGTTCGACAGGCCCAGACGGTGGACCTTGCCGATCACGGCGTTGCGGGTCACGCCGCCCAGTTCCTTGGCGATCTGGCTGGCCGACTGGCCCTCGCCCCACATCTTTTTCAGAAGTTCAACACGGTCGTCTGTCCAGGACATGCAGGCTTTTCCTAGCTAAAAAGCGGCGCATCTTTGATGGCCGCTCCAAATTCATTCTCAGCGCCCTATTCTAATCACTCAGCAGTGAGTTACAAGGCATGAAGCCCACTTACTCGGGATCGGGCACCGGCACCGGCGTTGTTGCGGTGCCCGACAGTGTGACAGGCCTGCCGCTGCGCCGCAACCACGCCTCGCGCAGGGCCAGCGCCAAGGCCCCCGCCACGATGATCATAGCGCCCGCAACGGTCACCCCGTCTGGGATTACCGCGTAAAAGACCACGTCGTAAAAGGCGGCAAAGATCAGCGTCAAATAGCTGAACGGCGCGACAAAGCTGGCCTCGGCGCGGGCCATGGCGTTGACCAGACAGGTTTGGGCGCAGGCCATCAACAGACCCAGCATCGCCAGCAAACCCCATTGCGCCGGTGTGGGCTGTTGCCACACGGCCAGCACCGCCAAGGTCGAGATGACAACGCCCAAGGCGTTGTTGATCAACAGGATCTGCAACGCGCCCTCGCGCCCGGACAGCCGTTTGATGAATATCAGCTCCAGCCCCATGATCGCCGCAGCCCCCAGCGCCAGCAGCGCCGCAGGCTGAAAACTGTCGGGCGTGGGCCGCAACAGAATCAGCGCGCCCAACAGCGCGGTTGCCGCCGCCATCCAGCGGATGCGCCCGACCTGTTCGCCCAGCAGCGGGATCGCCAGCACCATTGCAAAGACGGGGTTCAAAAAGGTGATCGCCGTGGCATCGGCCAGCGGGATATAGGCGACGGAAGCAAACATAAGCGTAACGCCGGCCCAGCCCGCCGTGGTCCGGGCCACGTGCCAGCCCATGCGCGGACGGGTGAAACGGGGCCGCACCACCGCTGCCGCCAACGACAGGCCGGCAAAGGCAAAGACGAATCGCCCGTTGCTGACCTGTAAAGGATGCAGCGCAGGGCCGAACTGATCAGACCCCAGCGCCTTGGCGATCAGCACGGTCGCCGCGATAAACGCACAGCCCATACAGGCCAGAACGGCGGCAAGGGCGGGATTATGGGCGCGGGGTGAAAACATGCAAACCCATTGCCCGCGCCCGCACCCCAAGGCAAGAGCCGCCGCATCGCGAAGCGCGAAAACACTTTCCTTGGCGTCAGGCTTAGGCTAAAGACCGCCCCATGACAGCACTGGCACATATCACTTCGATCCGACGACGCACCGCGTAACGTCCATCTTCCGTGTCGCGGGCCTGTCCCGCTTGTCTATCGCCTAACGGCACCCCAACCCCTCAAATATGTTGACCCTGCGGCCCGCGTCATGCACCAAAGTGCTTCGCACCGCCCGTATCAAAGGACGATCACCATGATCCCCTCCGTTCTGCCGACCTATTCCCGCGCTCCGCTGAGCTTTGTCAAAGGCGAAGGCGCCTGGCTGATCGAGGCAGACGGGTCGCGATACCTTGATCTGGGGGCGGGGATCGCCGTGAACGTGCTGGGCCACGCCAACCCGGCGCTGGTCAAGGCGCTGACCGATCAGGCGCAATCGCTGTGGCACACCTCGAACCTCTACCAGATCCCGCAGCAACAGGCGCTGGCCGACAAACTGGTCGATGCCACCTTTGCCGACACCGTGTTCTTCACCAACTCGGGCACCGAAGCCTGTGAACTGGCCGTGAAGATGGCGCGCAAATACTGGTACGACAAGGGCGACAAAGACCGCGTCGAAATCATCACTTTCTCAGGGTCGTTTCACGGACGGTCCGCCGCAGGCATCGCCGCCGCAGGCTCCGAGAAGATGGTCAAAGGGTTCGGCCCGATCCTGGGCGGCTTCGTCCACCTTGACTGGGGCGACCACGATGCGCTGACGGCGGCCATCACCGACCAGACTGCGGCGATCCTGATCGAACCGGTGCAAGGCGAGGGCGGCATTCGCCCGCTGCCCGATCAATGCCTTAAGGGTCTGCGTGACCTGTGCGACGAACACGGCATCCTGCTGATCCTGGACGAAGTGCAGTGCGGCGTGGGCCGCACCGGCAAGCTGTTCGCCCACGAATGGTCCGGCATCACCCCCGACATCATGATGGTCGCCAAGGGCATTGGCGGCGGCTTTCCCTTGGGGGCCGTGCTGGCCACCGAAGACGCGGCATCCGGCATGACCGCAGGCACCCACGGGTCCACCTATGGCGGCAACCCGCTGGGCTGCGCCGTGGGCTGTGCCGTGATGGACATCGTCTCGGACCCCGCCTTCCTGGCCGAGGTCAACCGCAAAGCAGGCCTGCTGCGTCAAAAGCTGGAAGGGCTGATTGCCAGCCACCCGGACGTGTTCGAAGCGGTCCGCGGCTCGGGCATGATGCTGGGGCTGAAATGCAAGGCACCCAACACCGACATCGTTGCCGCAGGCTATAAGAACCACGTGATCACGGTGCCCGCCGCCGACAATGTGATCCGCCTGTTGCCCCCGCTGAACCTCACCGACGACGAAATCGCCGAGGCGGTCACACGTCTTGATGCCGCAGCCGCCAGCCTGTCCTGACCGGCTCTTTTGGCTTTAAATATCCCGGGGGTCCGGGGGCAGCGCCCCCGTTTCCGGCCTATACAGAAAATAACTTATGAAACACTTCCTTGATATCCACACCACCGACCCCGCCGAATTGCGCAGCATCATCGACACCGGCCGCGCCATCAAAGACGCGCGCGCCGGCCGCCCCAAGGGCACGCCCGACGACGACCAGCCGCTGGCCGGTCACATGGTTGCGCTGATCTTCGAAAAACCCTCGACCCGCACCCGCGTCAGCTTTGACGTCGGCGTGCGCCAGATGGGCGGGCAGACGATGGTGCTGTCGGGGGCGGACATGCAACTGGGCCACGGCGAAACCATCGCCGACACCGCCCGCGTGCTGTCGCGCTATGTCGACCTGATCATGATCCGCACCTTCGAAGAGGCGACGCTGCTGGAAATGGCAGAGCACGCCACCGTGCCGGTGATCAACGGGCTGACCAACCGCACGCACCCCTGTCAGATCATGGCCGACATCATGACGTTCGAAGAGCACTCCGGCCCCATCAAAGGGCGCAAGGTCGTGTGGTCCGGCGACGGCAACAACGTCTTTGCCTCATTCGCCCACGCGGCCAAGCAGTTCGATTTTGAACTGGTGTTCACCGGCCCCGAAACCCTGCAACCCGAATCCGCGCTGAACGGTCTCTACACCACTGAACGCGACCCCGACAAAGCGGTGCAAGGCGCCGATCTGGTGGTCACAGACACATGGGTGTCGATGCACGACCCACAATCCGCCCGCGAACGCCGCCACAACCAGTTGCGCGGCTATCAGGTGAACAAGGCGTTGATGTCCAAGGCAAAACCTGACGCCCTGTTCATGCACTGCCTGCCCGCCCACCGCGACGACGAAGCCACGTCCGAAGTCATGGACGGCCCCAACTCGGTGATCTTTGATGAGGCCGAAAACCGTCTGCACGCCCAAAAGGCCGTCATGCGCTGGTGCCTGGGCAAATAACGCAATCTCCCTCGGGGCAGCTTTCTTTTGGCCCGAAATATCCTGGGGGAGACGCAAAGCGTCGGGGGCAAAGCCCCCTAAGACCTTCAGACGAGTTCAGGAAACCAGCCCGGCAACACACATTTGCAGTCCAGCTTGAACGACCGCGACCGCACCAGCCCGATCCTGGCGTCCACGGTCGGTCCCGCTGCCAGTTCCCGGCGCGCCATCTGCTCGGCGACCTGCCAGTCCACCGCATCCATCCGCATCACCTGACCCTGCACCTTGCGCGCCTCGTGCTCGGGGTCTTCCCAGGCCTTGCCGGGCAGCCCGTCACCAGGGCCGGATGCCACCTCGGCGCGGTGCACATTCGTTTCGGCCAATGCCGCGCGGTTGGCGAACTTCAGGTGCGCCAGAAACACACCATCCGGCATCACATAATCGAACTGTGCCACCCGCCGGGGGCGCACCTGCACGCCGTGGCGTTTCATCGGGATGCCGCCGCGCACCGCCCATGCCTTGCTGTAATGTCCTGAAAACACGCCAAAGGTGCCGTCATCGGTCTGCACCACCTCAAGCCCCAGCGCAAACAGCGCCTGACCTTTCTGGTCTGCGAACACGCTCTCCAAACTGTCATGTTTCGCCGGATCAAGGCAGATCAGCTCGTCTGTATCCGTGCGGATCACCCAATCGTACACTTCGGCCAATCCTGCCTGAATCCCGTTCAGCATCCGCCCGCGCACCCCGTCGAAGCCGGACAAATCGTCGCGCGGGACGGTCAGGATGCTGGCTTCGGGGCAGATTTGCGCGATCTTCGGGTCGGCGCCGTGGGCGACCACCACCAGATGCTCTGCCCCCACCAGCGCGCCATAGTGCCGATACCATTGCGCCAGCGCCCAGTAATCGCGGTAAACCATCGTGATTGCACAAATCTTCATGCCCGCATCTAGCCATCCCCGCGCGCCCGTCACAAGCCGGAAGATGCGCGCGGCACCATCGCCAAGGCTTGCCCCCACAGTCTCAGGGCGTATGTTTTATCGCAAACATCACAATACAGGCAAAAGTATATGGCGCAGCAAGACAGTCGGGCCCGGAATGGCGCCCAAATCGGCGTGTACGGTCTGGGCACAATGGGCAGCGCCCTGGCGTTGAATCTGGCCGATCACGGCTTTGACATGGCCGTGTCCAACCGCGAGGCCGACTGGATCGACAGCTTTCTGCCCGAAGCCGAGGGACTAAGCGGCACGGTCACAGGCCACGCCGACTTGGCAGATTTCGTCGCTGCGATTGCGACCCCGCGCACCATCCTGTTCATGATCCCCTCGACCAAGCCGATGGATGTGATGATCGACGCGATCACGCCACTGCTGTCCGACGGCGACACGATCATTGACGGTGGCAACGCCGATTTCAACGACACCCGGCGGCGCAGTGCGGCGCTGGACGGCACCGGCATCCACTTTGTCGGCATGGGTGTGTCGGGCGGCGAAGAGGGCGCACGGCATGGCCCGTCGATGATGGTGGGCGGGTCAGACCATTCATGGGCGCAGCTTAAACCGATGGCACAGGCGATTGCGGCCAAGTTTCGGGGCGACCCTTGCGTGGCCCACCTTGGCCCCGATGGTGCGGGCCATTTCGTCAAGACGGTGCACAATGGCATCGAATACGCCGATATGCAGATGATCGCCGAGGTTTACGGGTTGATGCGCGATCAGGCAGGGATGGACGCGGGCCAGATCGGTCAGGTCTTTGACGGCTGGCGCGACGGGCCGCTGGCGTCCTATCTGATCGACATCACGGCGCGGGCGCTGGCGTCGACCGATGCGGCCAGCGGCCTGCCCATCGTGGACGTGATCCGCGATCAGGCGGGGCAAAAGGGCACAGGTCGCTGGACCCTGATCGAAGCCTTGAAAATGGGTCAAAGCGCCTCGACCATCGAGGCAGCGGTGGGGGCACGCGGCTGGTCGTCCGAGGGCGACACCCGCCGCGCGGCGCAGGACCTTCTGGACCCTGCGACACAGGCTGCCGACTTGCCTGCCACGGATGACATGGAAAACGCCCTGCTGGCCGCACGCATCCTTGGCCACGCCCAAGGCTTCCGCGTGCTCTCTGCGGCCTCAGAGGAGTTCAACTGGGATCTGGACCTTGCCCGCATTGCCGAAATCTGGCGGGCGGGCTGCATCATCCGCTCGGCCCTGCTGGACGAGTTTGCGGAGGCTGTGCGCAGCGGTCTGCCGCACGGCCACCTCATCCTTGCCCCCGCTATGCGCACACGTCTGACAGCGGCCCTGCCGGGGCTGCGGCGTGTGGTTGCGGCGGCGGCGCTCAGCGGACAGCCGGTGCCGGCACTGTCGGCAGCGCTTGCATGGCACGACACCATGGCGTTGGGCCGTGGCACTGCAAACATGATCCAGGCGCAGCGGGATTACTTCGGCGCGCACGGGTTTGAACGGATGGATCAGGACGGTGCCCATCACGGCGACTGGCTGCGCTAGGTACGGCGTTTGGCGCGCAGCGTCGGGTCTTCTTGCGTCGGGTCCTCGGGCCATGGATGTTTGGGGTATTGCCCGCGCATGTCCTTGCGCACGTCGGCATAAGAGCTGGCCCAGAACCCCGGCAGGTCCATGGTGATCTGAATGGGCCGGTGCGCGGGGGACAGCAGGGTGACCTTCAGCGGTTTGCCCGCCACGGTGGGGTGACGGGTGACGCCGAACATCTCTTGCAGCCGCACCGCGATTTCGGGGGCGTCGCCGCTGTAATCAATCGGCACATTGCGCCCCAGTGGCGTGGTGAAGTGTGACGGCGCGGCGCGGTCAAGCGCTTGGGCCGCGTCCCAGTCCAGCCGCGCCTTGAGGGCCGGTGTCAGCTCGAACGCCTTCCAGTCGGCAGCGGTCCGCACGCCACCCAGATGCGGCAGCAGCCAGTCCTCTAGAGTCGTGATGAGGTGATCATCAGACCAGTCAGCGGCATCCACCAGCCGCGCCCGCGCCAGAAACCGCGCGGCCTTGGCCGAGGGCAGCAAGCCCAACTGCCGCACACCGTCCAGCATCGCCACGGCGATGTCCTCGGGCGGGGCATCGCGCCACGCGCGGTCCTCCAGCACCAGCGCGCCCAGCCGTTCCTGCTGTCGGGCCAGCACGCGGCCCTCGCGTTTGGACCAAAGGCACACGTCATGCCACGCAATCGCACCGCCAAATGTGGCGCGCAGGTCGGCGTCGCTGATCTCGGTCGCCTGCCGGATTTTTGCCTCGCGCGGGTCGCCGTCCAGATCGGTCGCCACGATCAGCCGCGCCCCTGCCAGCGCGTCGCCATCGGGCAGTATCGCGCCTTTGCCTCCTGATAGGACAAAGCGCGGGGCATCGCCCTTGCGGCGCAGCCCGATGCGGTCGGGGTAGGCCAGCGCCGCCATCGCCCCCAGCGACTGCGCATTGCCCGAGGTGCGCGATTTCAGTCGTTTCGCCTCTTGTCGCACCCGTGCCAGCGCGCCGCGTTGCACGGCGTTGCCGAACCGGTCGGGGCTGCGCAGGGCCTGCATCCGCAACCGCAGGTCGCTGCCCACGCCGCGCAGGATGTCACGCTCGGCCAGCAGGGCCGCCAGTTCCGCCGCACCCGCACCGCCGCGCACCAGCATATGCGCCAGACGCGGGTGTAGCGGCAGCCCCGACAGCGCGCGGCCATGGGCGGTGATGCGGCCCGCGTCGTGCAGCGCGTCCAGCATCCGCAACACCTCGACCGCCTCGTTGTAGCGACCCGGATGCGGCGGGGTGACAAAGCGCAGCGCGTCCGGCGTGGCCCCCCACAGCGCCAGTTCCAGCGCCATGCCCGTCAGGTCGCCTGCCTCGATCTCGGCAGGGGGGAAGGCGGCCAGCGCACCGTCTTCGCCGCGCGTCCACAGTTTGTAGCAATGGCCAGCCGCCACACGCCCCGCGCGGCCCGCACGCTGGGTGGCTTCGGCGCGGGTGACACGTTCGGTCACCAGCCGCGACATGCCGCTGGCGGCGTCAAACCGCGCACGCCGCGCCAGCCCTGCGTCCACCACGATGCGGATGTCGGGCAGGGTCAGCGAGGTTTCAGCGATGGCCGTGGCCAGCACCACCTTGCGGCCCGTTTTCGCGGGCGCAATCGCGGCGCGCTGGGCGGCAAAGTCCATCGCACCGAACAGCGGATGCACCGCCACGTCACTGCCAAAGCTGCCATCCAGCAACCCCTGAACCCGCCGGATTTCGCCTTCGCCCGGCAGGAACACCAGCGCGCTGCCGGATTGCGCGCGCAGGGCGTCGCGGACCAGATCGGCAACCGCCCCTTCCAGCCGCGCCTGACCGCGCGGACGGTCCAGCCAGTGCGGCGTCACATCAAATGCGCGGCCTTGGGATGTGACCAGCGGCGCGTTCAGCATCTCGGCCACGGGGGCGGCGTCTAGCGTGGCGGACATGACCACGAGATGCAGATCGTCGCGCAGCGCCTCGGCGACCTCAAGGCAGAGGGCAAGCCCCAAATCGGCGTTCAGGCTGCGTTCGTGGAATTCGTCAAAGATCACCACGCCGACGCCGGGCAGGTCGGGGTCAGACTGGATCATGCGGGTCAGGATGCCTTCGGTGACAACCTCTATGCGGGTGGTCTTGCCCACCTTCGCCTCGCCGCGCACGCGGTAGCCGACGGTGTCGCCCACGGACTGCCCCAGCGTTTCGGCCATGCGTTCGGCGGCGGTGCGCGCGGCCAGACGGCGCGGTTCCAGCATCAGGATGCGGCCCGCAAATCCGGCCTCCAGCAGGGCCAGCGGCACGCGGGTGGTCTTGCCTGCACCGGGGGGCGCTTGCAGGACCAGCCGCTTGTGCGCGGCGAGCTGAGTGCAGACCGTGTCCAGGACGTCATCAATGGGAAGGGCAAATGTCATGTCTGCGCTTATCTGCGAAACTGCGGTCAAGGCCAAGGCTGGACAAATCCGCGCCCAGACCGGAAAAACGGGGCCAAGCACGAAAGGCACGCAAATGGACATCACCGACACCGCCCAACGCATCACATCGGGCGACCGCCGTGCGCTCGCCCGCGCGATCACGCTGGTGGAAAGCGGGCGGGCCGATCACCGTGCGCAGGCGGCGGACCTGCTGGGGGCGCTGCCGCGCGAACGGCAAGCCTTGCGCATCGGGCTGTCGGGCACGCCGGGGGTCGGCAAAAGCACCTTTATCGAAAGCTTTGGCATGATGCTGACGGGGCAGGGGCTGCGCGTGGCGGTTCTGGCGGTCGATCCGTCTTCGGCACGCTCGGGCGGGTCGATTCTGGGCGACAAGACGCGGATGGATCAGTTGGCGCGCGAGCCAAAGGCGTTCATCCGTCCCAGCCCCAGCCAGACCCATCTGGGCGGCGTGGCGCGGCGCACCCGTGAAGCTGTGGCTCTGTGCGAGGCGGCGGGGTTCGACGTGGTGCTGATCGAAACCGTGGGCGTGGGCCAGTCGGAAACCGTGGTGGCGCAGATGGCGGATTTGTTTCTGCTGCTGCTGGCCCCTGCGGGCGGGGACGAATTGCAGGGCGTCAAACGCGGCATCATGGAAATGGCCGATGTGATTCTGATCAATAAGGCCGATGGCGACCTGAAAGCGACGGCGACCCGCACGTGCGCCGACTATGCCGGTGCGCTGCGGTTGCTGCGCAAACGTCCGCAAGATCCGGCCGGATTTCCCAAGGCAATGATGGTTTCGGCGCTGGAAGACACCGGCCTGAGCGCGGCTTGGGAGACGATGCAGGAGCTGGCAGGCTGGCGGCGCGAAAACGGGTTTTTTGACCGGACCCGGGCGGAACAGGCGCAATACTGGTTTGAACAGGACGTGCGTGCCGCGCTGCTGGCACAACTGGACGGGGCGCAGGCCCGCGCCGATATGGCGCGGCTGGGGGCCGAGGTGGCCCAAGGTCAGACCGATCCGGCACTGGCGGCACAACAGATGCTGGCCACACTGGGTCACAGACGGCAATGATCGTGCAATAAGGCGCGAAAACCTGTGCAATCCCGCTTGACCCGTCGTGCGATTCCCCCTATTGCCACCAGACGAATTTAGGGGCGCAGCTACGAGCAGCGCTTGTTGTCGTTTCGGGGACCGCCCTGACAGCGACCAGAACAAAAGGATAATCCCATGTCGCGTCGTTGCGAACTGACCGGAAAAGGCCCCATGTCTGGCAACAATGTCAGCCATGCGAACAACAAAACACGTCGTCGGTTTCTGCCGAACCTGAACGACGTTTCGCTGCAATCCGAAGTGCTGGGTCGCGCGATCAAGTTCCGCATCTCGGCTGCGGCGCTGCGCACTGTCGACCACCGTGGTGGTCTGGACGCGTTTTTCGCCAAGTCGAAAGATGACGAACTGTCGGCCAACGCGCTGAAAGTGAAAAAAGAGATCGCAAAAGCTTTGGCCGCCAACGCCGCCTGAAGCCTTTGAGGTTTACGAATTTGGCCCCGTCTGCTGTCGCAGGCGGGGTCGTTTCGTTTGTGCAGGGCATTTTGGCGCAGGCTGCGGTCCTTGTGTGTGAACGGGCGGGCGGCTAATGCTGCCGTCATGACCGTTTTGCGCCATATCACCCTGTGTCTTGCGATCCTGACGCTTGTCGTCACGGCACAAGCCTTTGCGCTGGCGCGCGGGGCGGCACCGGTTGCGGGGCAAATGGTGCTGTGTATCGGGACCGGGTCGGTCACCGTTAACATTGACGCCGACGGCCAACCCGTTGGCGCGCCTCATATTTGTCCCGATGCCGCACTGACGCTGCTGGGGCAGGACGTGGGTGTTTGGGCCGCCGAGAGGGTCGTGTCGATCCGCCGTGCCGAATATGCCGCCCGCCACGTGCCCGCGATGCCTGTGGCGGTTGCATCTGCCTATCTTTCGCGGGCGCCGCCTGTTTTGCTCTGAAAACCCCTTATCTTTTCAAGAGCAAAACAACGGACTTATTCACATGAAACTGACGAAATACCTAGGCGCTGCTGCGGTCACCACCCTGTTGTCCACAGCCGCCTTTGCCGACGGCATACTGGTACAGGACCCCTATGTGCGCACCTCGCGCCCCAACGCGCCAACGGCGGCGGCGTTCATGACGCTGGTCAACCAGTCCGACAGCGACGACCGCCTGATCGAGGCGCGCAGCGACATTGCCAAAAAGGTCGAACTGCACACCCACGTCGATCAGGGCGGTGGCGTGATGGCGATGACCCAGATCGAAAACGGCATTCCCGTGGCTGCCGGCCACACCCACGCGCTGGCGCGGGGCGGCGATCATGTGATGATGATGGGGCTGAACCGGTCACTGGCGCAGGGCGACGAGGTGACCGTGACTTTGGTGTTTGAGAACGCGGGCGAAGTCGAGGTAACCATTCCCGTCGACAACGAACGCAAGGCTGCCGAAGGTGCTGCGGGCTACAGCATGATGGACCATTCACAAATGGACCACTCCAAAATGGATCACAGCGCGGACAAGACAGACTAGGCGTTTAGCAGCTTGTCGACCCATTTCGGCACTGTCTCGCTGGCGGGGCCGAAGTGGGTTTCGTCGAATTGCGAGACCACCAACGACGGCTCTAGGTTCAACTCGACCGTCAGCGCGCCGTAAGCTGCGGCCGCCTGCACAAAGCCAGCGGCGGGGTAGACATTGCCGCTGGTGCCGATGGCCGCGAAAATGTCGGCCTCGCTCAGGCGCATTTCGATTTCTTCCATGTAATACGGGATTTCACCGAACCACACGATGTCAGGGCGTGCGGCGGGGCGGTTGCAGGCCGGGCAAAGCGTGCCCACGGCCATCTGTAGCGGCGCAGTCCAGCGGTGATCGCAGGCCGCGCACAGCGCCGAATCAAGCTGCCCGTGCATGTGCAACACATTGGTGGAGCCCGCTTTTTCATGCAGCCCATCCACGTTTTGCGTGACGACCAGCACATCGCCGGGCATCGCCGCCTCAAGCTGCGCCAGCGCGGTATGGCCTGCGTTGGGGATGGCTTCGGCTGCCTGTGCGCGGCGGGTGTTGTAGAAATCGACCACCAGTTGCGGGTCGCGTGCGAACCCTTCGGGGGTGGCCACGTCTTCGATCCGGTGCTGCGCCCACAGACCGCCTTCGTCGCGGAACGTGCCCAGCCCGCTTTCGGCGGAAATGCCCGCTCCGGTCAGGATCACGATTTTCGGCATGGCAGGGACCTTTCGTCTGGGCGTCGGCGCAGTCTGGAATGGCAGGGCGGGTCCGGTCAACCGTCCAGCACCCGCAAATCGCCCGCGAGCCAGGGCAATTGCGCCAGCGCGGGGGTGATCATATGCGCATCAATCAGCCGCCGCATGGTCTGGGCCACGCTGGCAGGCACTTCACCCGCCCAGTCGGCCCCGGCGAACAAAGAAATGGTGCGCGCAAACGGTTTGAACGGCAGGGTAAAGGCATCAACCTCGTCATGGAACCGCACCGCGCGCATATAGCCCAGCGGGGTCGTCACCGCCCAGCCGATGCGCCGCGCCACCATCGCCATCAGCGCCAGATGGCTGCCAATCTCGAACCGTTCGGGCAGATCCAGCTTTTGCCGCGCCAGATGCGCCTCGATCAGTCGGCCGATCAACTGGTTTTTTTCGTAGCGCAGGAAGGGCAGGTTGACCAATTGCGCCATCACGTCGTCGCCGCCCTTGATCGCCCCCTTGGGCGCGACCAGGATGAAGGGATCGCGCGCCAGCGGGTACTCCAGCACACCCTCGGTCACCGTGCCCGCACTGGCCGCAATCGCCAGGTGCAGCTTCTTGTCGGCGATGTCCTCAAGGATCTTGTGGCTGGGGGCTGTGATCAGCTTGAATTTGCAGTGCGTCAGGCTGTCGGCCAGAATCGTCACCAGTCGCGGCGTCAGGTCGTTGTCGAAATCGTCAATCAACCCGATGCTCAGCGCGCTGAGATGCGCCAGATCCATCACCGCCAGCTCGCTTTGCGCCAGTCGCAACTGCGCCAGCGCCGCTTCGGCCCGCCCCAAAAAGCTGTGGCCCGCAGGGGTCAGGCGCATGGGCCGTTTGCCGTGGTCGATCAGATCGGTGGCCAATGCGGTTTCCAGATTGCGCAACTGCTGGCTGACCGCGGGCTGGCTTAGGCCGGTGACAGCGGCGGCTTGCGCCACCGATCCGGTCGAGGCCAGCGCCTCGAACACTTCCAAGCCGCGCAGGGTGACGCCCTTGCTGATCATCGCTGTTGTCTCCAGTTTCGGGTTTTGTGAAACTTCGCGGGCGCTGGGTCAACCGTTCATAGAACTTTTACAATCTCTATCTTTGGCTTTCGTGATGTAAGGCCCAATGTTTCATCGCCTTGCAGGTGGGTCGAAATCGCGCGACACTTGGCGCTAAACCCATCTGAACAGCGCACGGAGCCGTCATGAAAATCGCAACCGCATCCTACCCGTTGGACGTGTTCCAAACCTGGGCCGACTACGAGGCCAAGCTGACGAAATGGGTGTCCGAGGCCGCCGGGCAGGGGGCCGATTTGCTGGTGTTTCCCGAATACGGCGCGATGGAGCTGGCCACGCTGGCGGGGCTGGACGTTGCTGCCGACCTTGAGGCATCGCTGCACGCGGTGTCCGACCGGTTGCCGGAAGCCGACGCGCTGCATGTGAAGCTGGCGGCAGAGTATAAGGTACATATCCTTGCGGCCTCGGCGCCCTATGTGCCTGCCGCTGGTCAGCGTCCCGTCAACCGCGCGCGCCTGTTTGCACCGACAGGGCAGGTGGGGGTGCAGGACAAGCAGATCATGACGCGATTCGAGGAAGAGGTGTGGGACGTGGTGCCGGGCAACGCGTTGCAATTGTTCGACACCGCCTTGGGCAAAATGGGCATCCTGATCTGTTATGACAGTGAGTTTCCCCTGTTGGCCCGCGCCCTGAGTGACGCCGACCTGATCCTGATTCCGTCGGTGACCGAGGCGCTGTCAGGCTACTGGCGTGTGCGCATCGGGGCGATGGCCCGTGCGCTGGAAACCCAATGCGTTACCGTCATGTCGTCGGTTGTCGGCCCGGCAGACTGGTCGCCTGCGGTGGACATCAGCGTGGGCGCAGGCGGCATTTATGGCCCGCCGGACAAGGGGTTTCCCGACACTGGCGTGCTGGCCGTGGGCGAAATAAACCAGCCCGGATGGACCTATGCGCAGGTCGATTTGCAGACCATTGCGCACGCCCGCACCGACGGCGTGGTTCTGAACCGGCGCAACTGGACACGGCAGGATTCGCGCAGCGATGCCGCGCTTGTGTGTAAATTACGCGAATAGCCCTTGAAAACAGGGGCCAATCGGCGCATTTACCCCCTTGTCCGCAAATTTCAGCGGACGGATTGCATATGGAGAGACCATGGCCAAGGAAGATACGCTCGAATTTCCCGGTGTCGTGAAAGAACTTCTGCCCAATGCGACGTTCCGGGTCGAGCTTGAAAACGGCCATGAGATCATCGCACACACGGCAGGCAAGATGCGCAAAAACCGCATCCGTGTTCTGGCTGGCGACAAAGTACAGGTCGAAATGACCCCCTACGATCTGACCAAGGGTCGGATCAACTACCGTTTCAAGTAAGGCCAAAGTGGCCTTTGTACTGGGATCAGGCAGTCCGAGACGCAAAGAGCTTCTCGGACAAATTGGCGTTGTGCCTGACGACATCCGCGCCCCCGACATCGACGAAACTCCGCAGGCGGGCGAACTGCCGCGCCCCTATTGCCAGCGGATGGCCCGCGAGAAGGTCGCCGCTGTTCAGGCGGATGCGGATGACGTTGTGCTATGTGCCGACACCACCGTGGCGCTGGGGCGGCGCATTCTGGGCAAACCTGCGGACGCAGCCGAAGCGGCGGCGTTCCTGTGGGCCATGTCGGGCCGCCGTCACCGCGTGATTACGGCTGTGGCCGTGCGCCGGGGCGATAGGTTGTGGGAACGCGACGTGGTCAGCACCGTGCGCATGAAGGTTCTGTCGAACGACGAGGTGAACGGCTATCTGGCCACCGGCGATTGGCAGGGCAAGGCAGGCGGCTATGGCATTCAGGGGCCTGCCGGCGCGTTGATCCCGTGGATTTCGGGGTCGTTTACCGGCATTGTTGGCCTTCCACTGGCCGAAACCGCCGGGCTGCTGAACGCGGCCGGCGTCAAGCTTTGGGGAAGCACATGAAGGGCAATACGATCATTCTGGACCATCTGGACGGGGCCGAAGCGGCCGCGCTGATGGTCGATGGCAAGCTGCACGATCTGATCATCGACAGCGACGCGCCCCGTCCCGGCACCGTGTACCGCGCGATTGCCGACAAGCCCGTCAAAGGGCAGGGCGGTATGTTCCTGAAAACCCCCGATGGCAGCGCGTTCCTGCGCCAGATCAAGGGGTTGGCGCCGGGGCAGGAAATATTGGTGCAGGTGTCGGGTTATGCCGAGCCGGGCAAGGCGATTCCGGTGACGCAAAAGCTGCTGTTCAAAAGCCGCTATGCCATCATCACCCCCGATGCGCCCGGGCTGAATGTCTCGCGGTCGATCCGCGACGACGATCTGCGCGACACGCTGCTGGAGATCGCGCACGAAACGATGGCCCCGGTTGCAGCGGAAGGCCGCGAGCTGGGGCTGATTCTGCGCTCAAGCTGCGCCGACGCCGATGCGGACGACATTGCCGACGACATTCTGGCGATGGCGACGCTGGCCCAAACCGTGCTGGACGACGCTGGCCACGGCGCCGAAGTGCTGACCGAAGGCGACGGCCCGCATATTCTGGCCTGGCGCGACTGGACCGATCCGGCAGAGGTGGTGACCGACGAAGGCAGCTTTGACGCGCACAGCGTGCTGGATGCCATCGACGCGGCGCGTGGCGCGTGGGTCGATCTGGGCGGCGGTGCGTCGATGTATGTCGAGGAAACCCGCGCGCTGGTCGCCGTGGACGTGAACACCGGCAACGACGCCTCGCTGGCGGGCGGGCTGAAAGCGAACCTTGCGGCCGCCCGTGCCCTGCCCACAGCCCTGCGTGTGCGCGGTCTTGGCGGTCAGATCGTGATGGATCTGGCACCCATGCCCAAGAAGGACCGCCGCACCTTTGAAAGCGCGCTGCGCGCCGCCCTGCGTGGCGATACGATTGAAACGGCGCTGGTGGGCTGGACCCCGCTGGGCCACATGGAACTGCAACGCAAACGCGCCCGCGCGCCGCTGCCACCCGAGGCCGTATGACCTGTCCGATCTGCAAATCTGAAACTGTGCACAAATACCGCCCCTTCTGCTCGCGCCGCTGCGCGGATATTGATCTGGGCCGCTGGGCAAACGGTGATTACGCGGTGCCGTCCAATGATCCCGAAGACATCGAAAAAGCACTGGACGCGCTGGAAGCAGAGGTGCGCAAACCGCATTGACGATATTGGTTAAAAAGCCTCTGGACACCGCCCGCCAACCCCCCTAGAAACCGCCTCACCCCGATTGCAACGCAATCACCCGTGCCCGGGTAGCTCAGGGGTAGAGCAGTGGATTGAAAATCCTCGTGTCGGTGGTTCGATTCCGCCCCCGGGCACCACTATTACAAAATGAAGATATTCCATACTTTGTGCTTTCAGCGTTGTGCAAAAAAGCGCGTCTGTTCATTGGGTGCCGTATGGGTGTGCAATGTCCCTTAGGCAGTGTTTCGCACTGGTTTAAGGGCACAATTGCTTGTTTGCGGGCGATTAGGTCACCGAACTTTGCGGACACTGTACAGCGCGCACCTCATTCAGCCCTGCGTTGCGGCGCTGGCGTAACGGCGCCGTCCCATAGGACACTGACGTTGATGATGTCTGTCGCGCACGTCCGCTAAAGTGCGCGGGCGCTGACGTCAGACAGGCAGCGCCACCCTTACATGCCCATAGCGTCCAGGATCTCATAATAGGATGTGGTGGCACGGACCGCCACAGCACGCAGAGGGTAGAACGGAACCTTTGGCAGGTTTGCCCGTGCGATCATGCCAAGGTCATGGGGCTGACCGGTCATCTGGCGGGCGATCTGGTCGCCTACAAATCCGGACATAGCGACGCCAGTGCCGTTGAAGCCGGCGGCATAGGTTACGCGCGGTGACATGGCCCCCGCATGGGGCAGTCCGTCAAAGGTCAGGGCGACCTGTCCGGACCAACGGTGTTCGATGGACGTTTCGCGCAGGTCAGGGAAAATCTTGACCATCGCGGTTGCAAGCCGTTGAAATGCGGCCGGCGCGTCGACTGCACCCAATGCACCGCGCCCGCCGAAGATGATCCGCCCGTCCACCTTTCGGAACCAACGCATCATGCGCCGTGTCTCTGTGTAGCTTCGGGCCTTGCCCAGCAGGCGGCGGTCCAGGTCTTCGGACAGCGGTTCGGTCGCGATCATCGCGCTGCGAAACGGAACCAGACTGCGCGCGACGGGTTTGGCCGCAGATGTCAGCCAGGAATAGGCATTGGTAGCAAGCAGCACCCGATCCGCCGTCACTGTGCCACCGGGTGTTGGAATGGCTACCTGACCTTGGCGCTCGTCAATGGAAAGCGCCGAGGTTTGGGAAAACAGCGCAATCCCGCGCGCCTGCGCCGCGGCCCAGAGTTGCAAAAGATAGGCCAGCGGCTGAATGGTGCCCGCACCGTTCTGCAACACGCCACCGACAAAATGGGAAGAGCCGGTTTCAGCCGCCACCGCATCGGCGTCCAGCACCTGCAAACCGGTGTCGCCCAGCGTATCGCGCAGCCAGTCGGCTTCTTGCCGGGCATGGTCGAACGCCTTTGCGGAATGGGCACATTTCAGTGCGCCATCCTTGCGAAAGCCGGTGTCTTTAAGGTCAAGATCGTCAATGCTACGGATCAGATGATCGACGCTGCCTGTCGCAATGTCATGCATTCGGCGTGCCATGTCGATCCCTTCGGATTTGGCCATTTCGGCAAAGCCGCGCCTGAACTTGGCAGAGACGACGCCGCCGTTTCGCCCGCTGCCGCCTGTCCCAGGCATCCCGGCTTCCAGCACCACGACGCTAAGCCCCGCGGCGGCGAGGGTCAGTGCCGCGTGCAGGCCGGTATAGCCGCCGCCCACGATCGCAACGTCACAGGAAATATCCTGCGTCAACGCGGGGAAATCAGCCCCGCTTCCGATCTGGTCACGCCAGAGCGATTTCGCTGGCGGCGGCAGCACGGTCATGCTGTTGCGAACACGGCATCAGCCAACGCACCCAGGCTAGGCACGCGCAGATCGGGTTCGGTGAATGTCGCGGGATCGGGCGTGGCACCGTAGCCTGCCTGATCATGCCGCCGTTCGATCCAGCAAGTTGTGTAGCCCAGCGATTTTGCGACGCCGATGTCGTGGTGCTGGCTTTGCGCGACGTGCAGGATTTCGCTTTGCTTGTAGCCGTGTGCCGACTGTCGCCCGCGGTTAAAGGCAAAGAATTCGGGGTTCGGCTTGGCGCATTGGGCCTCGTCACAAGTGACGGCATCGTGGAACGGCAGCCCCAACCGATGCGCATAAGAGGTGTAGGCCGTGCGGTCGGCGTTGGTCATCGCAACCAGCCGGAATCGGGTGCGCAGACGGGCCAGCGCCTCGACTGAATCTGCAAAGGCCGGCCACTCCAGCACCGAGAGTTGAAAGTCGCGCGCCGCCTCGGGCGTTGCGACCAGATCAAGCTCTTTTGCCAGATGCATATAGACATCGGAAAAGACTTCGCTTGAGCGGCCATAGTTCAGATCTCGGCCCGCCATGTAGGGGCCAAAGATGTCGTCGTCGGACAGATCAGGGCGACCGCCAATCCGCCGGACAGCGTCAAGTACGCCCTTTTCGAAATCAATGCAGGTGCCGACAATGTCGAACGTCAGAACTTTGAAAGGGGTGAAATCCATGAAACCCTCATGCTGGAGGCCCCTCAGGGCGGTTGCGTTGCGGCGAATATGGTTCAGATGCTGTGAAATGGGCAATTGCCAAATTCTGAGGGTTTCCATAAACTGTGGTAATGAATGGACTGCGTCGTAAATTGCCCTCTGCCAATGCGCTCTTTGTGTTTGAAGCGGCGGCGCGGCATGAAAATTTCACCCGCGCCGCGGAAGAGCTGAACGTGACCCAGCCTGCTGTCAGTCGCGCGCTTGCGGGTCTGGAAGAGCATCTTGGCGCGCAATTGTTCCTGCGCGGCAAACCGGGTGCGCGGCTGACGGAAAGCGGTAGAATGCTGAAAACCGCCGTAGAATCAGCGTTCTTGCAGATTGATCGCGTTCTTCACCAGATCGAAGAGCGCCGGACCGGCAAGGTGCAGGTCACATTGTCAGTCTCTACCGCCTTCACGACGCATTGGCTGATGCCGCGGATCTCGCGGTTTCAGGCGCGCTTTCCTGACGTCGATCTACGGTTTCAGCTTATTGCAGGTCAGGTCATGGGGCCGACCAATGGCGTGGATATTGCCATGCGCTATGGCGTTGTTCCAGATACTGCCGGACGGTTTGTCATGCGTGAGTCTTATGTCCCTGTCTGCGCGCCCGGCTATCTGAGCCCGCCGCCAAAGGACGGTCCCGCGCTGATCCGGCTGGAAGGCGAGGCCTCGGACGAGCTGGCCGATCTGATGGTCGGCATGGGGTTGCGGCGCGAGGCGCAATTGGGGTTTTCGGATTATTCCGTTGTGATTCAGGCCGCACTTTTGGGGCAGGGGATCGCCGCGGGCTGGATGAACATCGTCAGCCACTGGATGAACGAAGAGCAATTGGTTCCAGCGGTGAACAAACAGGTTTGCCCCGGACGTGAATGCCGCATTCTGGCGCGAACGACTGGTGACCATGCCGATGTGGTGCAAGACGTCAGCACTTGGCTGGTCAGTGAAATTCAGTCCGATCTGATGGCCATCGCCACGCGCTATCCGGCGTTGGGTGTTGATGCGCTGCTGGAACCAGGGGCGGGCAAATGAGACTGCACCCTTCCATTTACGAGGCGTTCCAGGTTGTGATGCGCACAGGGACCATTTCCGGTGCCGCCGAGGTTCTGGGGCGCAGCCAGCCTGCGGTCAGCCGGATGATCGACAAATTGGAAGGCAGCGTCGGCGTCAAGTTATTCGAGCGGCGAAAGGGTCGGGTCGTTCCCACCCACGCGGCGCATCTGCTGCTGGATGAGGTGGAGCGCCTGTTTGTGACGCTGTCCTCGCTGGATGACTTCAGCCGCCGCATGGAAGAGGGCGCGGATGGCGGTGTCCGTATCGCCGCGCTGCCGGCGCTTGGACTGGATTTTCTGCCCGAGGTTATTTCGAGGTTCTCACAAGAGCGGCCGCTGGCGCGGGTCAAATTGAATGTCAGGATGTCGGTCAGCGTCGAGAAATGGGTGGCCACGCAGCAGGTTGATTTCGGTCTGGCCGAGACACCCTTCCAGCTTTCGGGTTTTCACACCCGGCTTTTTGCCGACACCAGCTATATCACCGCGATCCCGGCGGATCATCCACTTGCCGACCGCGAGGTCGTGCGGCCGGAAGATCTTTCGGGTGAACGCCTGATTGGCTGGACGGTATCGGTTTCGGCGCGGCGTATCTTTGACGACATCATGCAGGGCGCCGGTATCATCCCGCAGCAACTGACCGAGACAACCATGTCCGCCCCGATGTGCAGCATGGTCAAACGCGGGTTGGGATTGGCTGTGGTTGATCCCTTCACTGCATGGGCCAACCGCGACCCCAGCATCGTGTTCCGGCCCTTTCTGCCGCAGATCCCGTGCCGTTTTGCCCTGCTTGAGCCCGACACGCGCACGCCGACGGTTCTGGCAACCGAGCTGATCGGCCATGCGGAAACGCTGAGGGACGAGGTGCTTGCCGGAATGGGGTAAAGCGCGCCTTGGTTCAGTATGCGCAAAACGGATATTGAAAGGTTAACTTTGCATTTTGATTCTAATGGGTGATTTGCTCTAGTACGGTCCATGAACCTGAACCAGCCACCAGAATGCTGTGCGCAAATCTTTGATGCCGTCATCGTCGGAGGCGGCGTCAATGGCACGGCAGCGCTGCGCGCGTTGGCCGGTGCAGGGTACAAAGTGATGCTGGTCGAGGCCGAAGATCTGGGATCGGGCGCCAGCGGTCGGTCATCGCGCATGTTGCATTGCGGGCTGCGCTATCTTGAGAACCCCGAACCGGTCAGAAACGCGATCCGCCATCCCATTCGGTTTGCGCGGGCGTTGCGTATGGCACGCGATGCGATGCAGGCGCGGGCCGAACTGGCGCAGGACGAAACAGTTGGTACGCGGGCGATAGAGCTGTCGTTTCCGGTCTGGCGCGACGGTCCGTTTCCACGCTGGCAGCTTGAGGCCGGTCTGCGACTTTTGCGGCAGATTGGTCCGTCCGGGGTTCCGCTGGACATCAGGTCGCGCGACGCCATTGCCACGCGGGTGCATCCCATCGGTCGTCACTTGCGCGATCAGGACAGGCTGCGCGGCATGGTCAGCTTTCGCGAGTATCTGTTCACCGCGCCCGAGCGTCTGTGCATCGACAATGCGCTGGACGCAGAGGCCCGCGGTGCAAAGCTGCGGCTGATGACCCGTGCGGAATTGCGGGGCAGGGACGCAGAAGGGATCTGGCGTGTGGGGCTTGATGGCCCTGACGACAGCACCGAAGTGCGTGCCCGCGTGGTTCTGAATATGGCCGGAAGCTGGGCAGACGGGCTTGCCAGTTTTGGCAAGCGTCTGGTGCGCGGGACCAAGGGTGCGCATATCATCGTGCGGCTGCCTGAAGGGTTCGCCGACCGGGGGATCGCCACGGTGCATCGGGGCGGTCACCCCTTCTATGGCCTGCCGCTGGGGCAGGACCGGTTCTATTTCGGCCCGACCGAGACGCCCTTTGAAGGCGACGCACGCAATGTGCATGCCGATTGCGCCGATCTTGAGTTCCTGCTGGGCGAGGCGAACCATCTTTTGCCGGGGCTCGGCCTGACGCTGAAGCACGTGGAACAATGCTGGGCCGGCGTGCGCCCGCTGACCGAGGATGCACAGCGCCCGATGGGCGCGCGTGAACGCAAGGTGCACGATCTGGCACCACAGGGATTTGAAAACGTATTGGCAATGACCGCAGGGCCGGTAATGAGCCTGCGCAGCGCAGGACGACGCATGTTGTCCGAGGTCGCCGCGCGGATCGGCCCGCCCAAAGCCCGCGCGACGGTTGGTCTGGGCCATACCACACAAGCCCCGACCGACGCGGTGACGCTGGCCGTGACCCATGAACATGCGCCGGACCTTTATGCGGTTCTGGCACGTCGGACCGGTGCGATCTGGTCGGGGATGGTCAGCCGCGAGGATGCAACGCAGACCGCCGACACGATTGCCCCGCTGTTCGGCTGGACCGAACAGGCCAAAACCTCGGAGATCGAGGCATTCCTGAAGCGACAAGAGACGGAATTCTGCGTGCCACGGCACGACAGGAAAAGGCCGGATCAACCGGCAATGCGACCATGAAAATACCAACAAGGAGAAACCAATGAACATGATGAAAACATTGCTAGGTACCATCGCTTTGGCGGCTTTGACCGCCACGACGGGGCTGGCGCAGGATGTGACAAACGACCGCTTCAAGGACGTTCTTGAGCGCGGTGTGCTACGCGTCGGCGTGCAAGGCGCATTTAAACCCTGGGCGTTTCGTGCACCCGACGGCGCCGTGCAGGGGATCGAAGTGGACCTGGCGCAAACCGTCGCCGACCGCATGGGTGTGACGTTGGAAACCGTGGTGATTTCTTCGGCAAACCGCATGGAATTTCTGCAACAGGGCAAGATCGACCTGCTGATCGGCGCCATGTCCGACCGCCCCGACCGTCGCAAGGTTGTCGGTATCGTCGAGCCTGCCTATTGGACTTCTGGCCCGACGCTGATGGCCAAAACCGGTGTGATCAGTTCGTGGGATGACATCCGGGGCAAGCCGGTTTGCGGCAAACAGGGCGTCTTCTACAACAAGATCGCCGAAGTCGAGTTCGGTGCAAATGTCGTGGCCTTTGGCGGCAACACCGAAGCCAAGGAAGCCCTGCGTTCGGGCAAATGCGTGGCGTGGGTCTATGACGACACTTCGATCTCGGCTGATATCGCGAGCGGTGAGTGGGAAGGCTATGAAATGCCGGTCGACACCGTGTTTTCGAACCCCTGGGGTCTTGCGGTCCCCATCGAAGAGCAGAACGGCATTTGGGGCACCTTCATGTCCGGCATGGCCTATAACTGGCACAAGGACGGCACGTTGATCGCGCTGGAAGAAAAGTGGGGTGTCAAACCGTCCCCTTGGATCGCTGCCATGCATGACCAGTTGCAGTACGACAGCTCTTATCTGGAAAACTGATACATGCGGGGGGACCACGTCCCCCCGGATTGACCGCCTAACAGGATGACACCCGTGCTGGACCTTATCGCGCCGTTTTTCGAGCGGCTAAATGACACCACCGGGCTCAACTTCTCAACGTTTTACGATTCCTATGATTGGGGTCGGCTGATGGAGGGAATGTGGGTTTCGATCAAGCTTATCACTGCAATCATCGCGCTTTCTCTGGTGATCGGGGTGATTGGTGCCGGGGCACAGACCTCGCGCTTGCGACCCGTGCGCTGGGTCGTGGCGGCCTATATCGAAATCTTCCGCAACACACCGCCCATTGTGCAGTTGCTGTTCTTCTACTTCGGTCTGGGGGCGATCACACCGCAGGTCGATATGGGGGGCTGGTACGAGCCGATGATCGGCAGCTTTGGCTGGGCGGTTATTGCAATCGGCATTTTCGGTGGCAGCTACAACGTTGAAATCTTCCGCTCGGGGATCGAAGCGGTGCCGGATTCGACAAAGGAAGCGGCCGAGGCGCTTGGGTTTTCGGGGTTCAAGATATTCGTTTATGTCACCTTCCCACTGGCCGTGCGTATCTGTTTGCCTGCGCTGACAAACAACATCGTCTCGCTCGCCAAGACATCTTCGCTGGCTTACGTGATTGCGGTTCCCGAAATTACGTATTCGCTCAGCGGTATCTGGTCCGACAGCCTGAACGTGCCGGAAATGATGCTGCTTCTTTTTGTCTATTATATCGTTCTGATTGCGATCATCGCCCGGATCATGACCGCCATCGAACGCAAACTTGCGCTGCCGGGGTACGGTCAATGATGTCAAACTGGACCGTAACCCGCGTGACGTGGCGTGCCCCCGTACTGGCCGCCGGTCTGTGTCTTCTGGCGGCTGTCGGCGCGATGGCACAGGACGGATCAGCCGGTCGCCCTTCGGCGCTGGCCTCGCTGGTGATCTGGATGCCCTTCATTCTGAAAGGATTCGGATTGAACCTGCTGATGAGCGTTCTGGCCATGACCTTTGCTACAATCACGGGCGTCATTCTGGGATTCATGCAGATCAGCCCCGTCGCTCTGATCCGGGTGCCCGCCAAGCTTGTCACAAACCTTTTTCGCAACTCGCCCTGGCTGGTGATCTTGTTTGCGATAATGTTCCTTGTGCCGTTCCAGATCACCTTGCCGGGGGGTGACAAGGTGATGATTCCCGATTGGGTCAAGGCAACCTTTGGCTTTGCCTTGCCGGTCATGGCCAATGTTTCCGAAATCCTGCGCGGCGCGGTCGTGTCGATCCCATCTGGCCAATGGGAAAGCGCCGAAAGCCTTGCGTTCACCCGCGCTCAGACGCTGCGCCATGTTATCCTGCCGCAATGTATCCGCCGGATGTTGCCGCCTTGGATGAACTGGTACGCTCTGCTGACGCTGATGACACCGATGGCCGCAATTCTGGGTGTCAACGAGGCACTGGGCAATACGCAGGCGGCGATGGAAGCCGCCGGCTCGCGGCCCGAATTCCTTATCCCCTTCTATCTGTTCCTGATGACGATCTTCTTTGTCTTCATCTATCCGCTATCCGTTTACACCCGCCGGCTTGAGAAACGCTTTGCGGCGGTGTCCTGACAGGAGACTTTATGACTATCTCCCCTACCAATACCTGGACCTCCGCGCAGCCCATCGTGTCGCTGCACGGTGTCCACAAAAGCTTTGGCACCTTCGAGGTTCTCAAAGGCATCGACATCGACGTGATGAAAGGTGAGGTGGTCTGTATCATCGGGCCGTCAGGGTCTGGCAAGTCTACGCTGATCCGCACCATCAACGGGCTGACACCGGTCACCAAGGGATCGGTCAAGGTCGAAGGGCTGGAGGTGCACGATGCCAAACTCAACAAACTGGCGCTGCGGCGCAAGGTGGGGATCGTGTTCCAGCAGTACAACCTTTTCCCGCACCGCACGGTTTTGCAGAACGTGATGATGGCGCCGCTGCTGGTGCTTAAGGAAAACCGCCACGAGGTTAAGGAACGCGCCCGCGCCCTGCTGGCCAAGGTCAAGCTGCGCGACAAGGAAGATGCCTATCCCGCTGAACTGTCAGGGGGGCAGCAACAGCGCGTCGCGATTGCGCGCAGCCTGTGCATGCGTCCCGACGTGATGCTGTTCGACGAGGTGACCGCAGCACTTGACCCCGAAACGGTCAAAGAGGTTTTGGTGACGATCAAGGATCTGGCGGGTGACGGCATGACCTGCATGCTGGTGACGCACGAAATGGGCTTTGCCCGCGAGATTTCGGACCGGGTCTATTTCACCGACGCCGGGCGCATCGTGGAAAGCGGCCCGCCGTCTCAGATTTTTGAAACCCCGCAAGACCCGCGCACGCAAGAATTCCTGTCCAAGGTGCTTTGAGCGTCCACTCGGCGAGAGACGAACATTAATACAGGAAACTGTCGTGACCATCCACAGCCCAACCCGCGCCAAAGACCCGCTTTTGCAACCGCTGAAGCTGAAGAAACTGGTTCTGCGCAACCGTATCATGAGCACTTCGCACGCCTGTGGCCTGGAAAAGGACGGCTTCCCGCAAGAGGCCTATCAGGCCTATCACGAGGAAAAGGCGCGGGGTGGGATCGGTCTTTCGATGTTCGGCGGATCGTCGAATGTGGACATCGACAGTCCGAACATCTTTCAGCAGCTCAATGTCGGCACTGACGCGATCATTCCGCACCTGCAACGGTTTTCCGAACGGATGCACGCGCAGGGGGCTGCGCTGATGTGCCAAATCACCCACTTGGGGCGGCGTGGCGACCCTTATGCGCAGGACTGGTTGCCGCCAATCGGCCCGTCACCGATCCGGGAAACCCTGCACCGCGGTATCCCCCGCGAGATGGATGAACATGACATCGCGCGGGTTGTCAAAGCTTATGGTCAAGCCGCGCGGCGCTGCGAGGAAGGCGGGCTTGACGGGATCGAAACACTGGCCTCGGGGCATATGATAGGTCAATTCCTGTCACCCAAGACCAACCACCGGACCGACCGGTTTGGCGGGTCGCTGAAAAACCGCGTTCGGTTTGCACTGATGGTTCATGATGAGATACGGCGCAATGTGAGCGACGATTTTATCGTCGGGATGCGCTATGTGGTGGACGAGGGCATCGACGGCGAATTGTCAGCCGACGACTGTTTGGCGGCGGCCCAAATTCTGGAACGTGAAGGTGCGGTCGACTTTTTCAACGCATTGTTCGGCTCGATGGACACATCACGGTCGCTGTCCGAAGAAGTGTTTCCCGGCATGGGCACGCCCGCAGCACCCTGGGTTGCGGCGGTGGGCCGGTTCAAACGCGCGGTCAATCTGCCGGTCTTCCACGCGGCGAAACTGTCTGACATGGCCTCGGCCCGATTTGCTGTCGCAGAAGGGCACGTGGACTTGGCGGGGTTGACCCGGCCGCATATTGCCGATCCGCATATGGTGGCCAAGCTGCTGCGCGGCGAAGAGCACCGGATCAGGCCCTGTGTCGGAGCGGGGCATTGTCAGTCGCAGCACCGCCCGAAATGTCTGCACAACGCTTCGACGGGGCGCGAGCTGACCATTGGCCACCGGATCGAAACATCACAGACACCGCGCAATGCGGTTGTCGTTGGGGCCGGACCCGCCGGTCTGGAAGCGGCGCGCGTGCTGGCCGAACGTGGCCACAAGGTCCGACTGTTTGAAGCGGCGGCACAACCGGGTGGTCAGGTTCTTTTGGCTGCCTCCGACTGGCGGCGTGATCTGATCGGCATCATCGACTGGCGTCTGGCCGAGCTGGAAATTCTGGGCGTCACGGTGGAATGCAACCGCTACATGGACATGGACAGTATCGCGGCCCTTGACCCCGATCTGGTCATCCTGGCCACGGGCGGCATCCCGCAGACCGAATTCGGTGCAGGCAGTGATCTGGTGCAAAGCGCTTGGGACATCGTAGGACGACAGGTCAAACCCGCCTCTGACGTTTTGATCTGGGACAACACCGGCAGGCATCCCGCACTGCTGGCCGCGCAGATGGCACAGGCCGAAGGTGCAAACGTGCGGCTGGCGACGATCGACGTGAACATCGGTCAGGACCTTGTCTATCCTGAATCGACCCGCTGGCACAAAGAGTTTGCCAAATCCGGCTTGCGCCCTGAGGGCAACTTGCGGCTGACCGGTGTGACGCGCAAAGGCAACAAGCTGGAAGCTGCGCTGATAAACGAGCTGACTCATGAGGTCTCCCGTCAGGTTTACGATCAGGTGATTGTCGAAATGGGCACCTTGCCGATGAACGAACTGTTCGAGGACCTGCGTGGTCAATCGGCCAATGACGGGGTCACCGACCTTCACGCGCTCAAGGATCTGCGCGCCCAGCCCAACAATGGCAAAGGGTTCGAGCTGCACCGGATTGGCGACGCCCAATCGTCGCGCAACATTCACGCGGCGGTCTATGACGCGCTGCGGCTTTGTTCGGTGTCATAGGGTGGTTATTGCCAGAGAGGGTAGAAGTCTTGGTATCCGGTTAAAATCTGACAGTCTCCTGAGACGATGTGCGGCCGGTACAGATTGATGACGGGTCGTCCCGACTTTTTGGTGTAATGAATACCACCTGATCGTTCAGGCAGGGCGCATGCGCAAACCGATACCCGCCCGCTACCGCACGACGAACTGGTCCAGCTACACAGCGTTGCTGCGCAAGCGCGGATCACTGCTGATCTGGCTGGACAAGGACATGATCCGGCGCGCGTCGCATGGCAGCAGCCCCGGTCGGACTGAGGTGTTCTCAGGTGCGGCGATCCAGTTCTGCCTGACCATCAGCTCAGGCAGACGACCGGGAGGTGGCCAGCCTGTTGAAGATGGCCGGTCGGATTTGGGCAGTGGTGGCGTGCGCGACGCCGTCCGAAGGCAAAAGATTTTGACGGTTCAGATCCGCACCGCACTGAAGAACCGCCTTTCAGCCTTCGGCGCCGCCGAGATCGTCCGCGTGGCTTAAGGCTATAGCGAAAAGGGAACGTCACGCTTCAAGCTTTAGTTGCGCAACACCGTCCATCGCAAGTGCGTCCTGTTTTCCAGCAGTCTCTAGCCCAGCAGATAGCTGGGCGGGAAAATCTGGTCGAGGGGCGGGTGGAACAGCGTTCGGTCAGGGTATTGCGCCACCATCCTGTCAAACTGCGCTTGTGCGCGTTCGCGATCAGCCGCTGCGTCGACGCCGGGAATGATACCGTCGCGCATCACGAAACGGCCTGCGATCATCACGTCGGACACATCGCGGCCCGATCCGTTCAGCAACAGCGTTTGGATGGGGTCGATCACCTGACCCATCTCGGGCGTGTCCAACCGGATCACGTTCAGGTCCGCGGCGCATCCCGGGGCCAGCCGTCCCAGATCGGGGCGTTGCAACGCCTCTGCACCGCCAAGCGTGGCCGCGTCGTAGTAATCGGCTGCGCGAACGGCTGTGACGTCGCCCCCGGCGATGCGCGCCGTCATTACGCCGACCGCCATATTCTGGATCATGTCAGGCGGATGGGTGTCGGTGCCCATGCCGATGGTCACATCCAAGTCCCGGAACCGCGCAAAGGATTGCATCACCTTGCCGCTGCGCGCCATCACCAGCGGACAGTGGGCCAGTGCCGCACCTGAAGTGACAAGGATGTCGAGATCGGGAGCCTGATAGGTGATGCCGTTGATCCCCGACAGGAACAGACCGTGCGGCAGGATCGTGCTGCGGGCAAAGAATTCAGTGTCGCGTAGCAATTCCAGCGGGCTTTTGCCGTGCTGCTGTACGACCAGATCGTATTCCAGCCGCGACTGGCAGCAATGCAGGCGCACCGGCACGTCGTGGTCGCGCGCCAGCGCACCACTCCGCCGCAGCAGCTTGGGTGTGCAGGTCTCGATCCGGTCGGGGGCAAGCATTGTGCGCACCAACCCGTTCCGGGTGTTCTCGTGGCTGTCGATGAACCGGGCCGCGGCGTCCAGGCCGTCCAGCCCGCGCGCTTCGTCATAGTGAAAACCGATTTTGCGGTCGGTCCCGACCACCAGATTGCCACTGCGATAGGCTGGTCCCAAATAGACCCGCAGGCCCAGGTCTGCGGCAGCATCGGCGGCGGCCTCGAATTCCGCGACCGTCTCGCCCCATGCGCGGTAGAACAGCGACGCGATGGGCAGGGCTGTGGTGATGCCGTTGCGGATCAGGCGGGTAAAGGCATAGCGTTTCTGCCATGCCAGCTCGTCCGGCGTGTACATCTCGCGCGGGCCTGCGTGCAGATAGCTTTGCGGCCAGACACGTCCCTTCAGTTCGGGAGGATGGTTGTCATAGCCCAGAACGGTGGTGTCCAGATCGGACAAAGCGTCCAGATCGACAAAGCCGGGGCCGATCATCGCCGCGCCAAAGTCGATCGTTTCGTCCACGGGACCGTCGAAGCGGTGGCCGACGAACAGCACTTGGGTGCCTTCGACGACAACGGTGCCGTTTCGGAACAGCCTGTGGCTGCCATCCGCGTGGCCCACCACCCAGCGTGCGGTCAGAGCGGTGCGTTTCATGCGCTTTGCCATGCGGCAAGGGTTTCGCCGGCGCGTGCCACGACCTGCCCGCCTGAAATGACCAACCGCCGGTCGGGGCGCAATGTGACCGCTTCGGACAGGGCTTCGACATTGACCAGCACCAGATCGGCGCGACTGCCCACGTCCAACCCATAGGCGTTCAGGCCCATCACACGGGCTCCGTCGGTGGTGCAGGTGTCCAGCGCCCAGGCGATCTCGGTATCGGCGCGGAAGTTGTTGCGCAGACCGACCAGCATGGCGCGTTCCAACATGCAGGCGTTGCCATAAGGGGTCCACGTGTCGCGGATGCCGTCGTTGCCCGCGCAGATGGCAATACCCCGTTCACGGCAGGCCGCAACCGACGGCACGGGCCGCGATGCGGGCGCGGTGGTGGCCAACGACACGCCAAGGGTCGCGATCCGGTCCAGTTGCGCATTCACCCGCGCGGTGTCGTTCATGCCCAGGCAAAAGGCGTGGCTGACCGTGACCTTGCCTTGCATCGACAGCGCCTGGGTCCGGTCCAGGATCATGTCCAGGCTGAACGCGCCCAATTCACCCGCTTCGTGCAGGTGGATGTCGACCGGTTTGCCGTGTTTCTCGGCCAGTCCAAAAACAGCATCGAGCTGCCCCTTGGGGTCGCGGTCGATGCCGCAGGGGTCCAGCCCGCCGACAATATCCGCACCGTCGCGCAGCGCCTGATCCATCAACTCGACGGTGCCGGGGCGGATCATCATGCCTGATTGCGGAAAGGCCACGATTTCGATCTGCATCACATCGGAAAAGCGGGCGCGGGTTTCGGCCACGCCCTCGAACATCTTCAGCCCGTGGTCGGTGTCGATGTCCACGTGACTGCGGATGGCGGTCGTCCCCTTGGACAGCGCCAGCGTCACCTGCCGCGCGGACTGGCGGGCGGCGTCCATGTCCAGTTCGTGCCGCAAGCTGCGCTCGGTGTCGATCATCTGTTGCAGGCTTTTGCCCTGGGCGTGCGGATGCCACGGCATGCCCCACAGCGTCTTGTCCAGGTGCGCATGGGCGTCGACCAGTCCGGGCAGGGCAAGCGCCCCTTCGCAATGTTCCACCGTGTCGTCGGTTCGTGGCGCGATGGCTGCCGCAATTTGCGAGATACGGCCACCTTCGATCAGCACATCCACAGGGTCCGCGCCCATCAGGCGAAGGTTTTTCAAAAGCAAACGGTCGGGCATGTCTGTGTCCTGTCTGGTCAAGTGTGGGGTGCGGGGGCCAATTGGCCCGCGACGGTCTGTTTCAGGCGGGGCACCGCATAGGCGCCGGTCTTGCTGGTCATCAGGCCGGTGCCCGCCAGACCCGCCGCCATGCGGATGGCAAAGCCTACGCCGTCGATCACCGGCACACCGGCGTCACAACTCAGCAGTTCGAGATGGGCGCTCATGCCCGCACAGCCCAGCACGACGGCTTCGGCGCCGTCCTGCTCGACCGCCTGCCGGATCTTGGCCGCGATCAGTGGCAGCGCACGGTCCGGATCGGTTTCCAGATCCAGCACCGGAATGTCGGCAGCATGAACACGGCGCAGGCTGCGCCCGCAGCCGTAGCGACCTGCCAGATCCTCGATGATCGGCACGGCGCGGGGCAGGGTGGTCACAACCGAGAACCGCTTGGCCACTCGTCCAGCAGCGATCAGCGCCGCCTCGCACAGGCCCACCACCGGCCCGCTGGCCACCGCGCGGGCGGCGTCCAGGCCCGGGTCGTCAAAGCAAGCGATGACATGGGCCGCTGCACCCTGACGCTCGGCCTCGAGGATCGCGTCCAGCATCGCGGGCACGGCGCGTGCTTCGTCGGCATAGCCTTCGATGCTGGCGGGCGTGCCGCGCGCGGTCACGGCCATCACCTCGATGCCCGGACCGGACAGCGCCCGCGCGGTGCGCGCGATGGCGTCGGTCATCTCGCGGGTCGAGTTGGGATTGACCAGCAAAACTTTCATGAGGGGGTTTTCCTTTTGATGCCGACAGGAGGCTGCGCAGGGGCTTTCAGCTCGAACTGACGGTCGGATGTGATGTAATTGTCGGCGTGCAGCCGCGCGATGGGCTGATAGGTTTCGGGGTTCACGTAACGGCCCGCGGCATCCAGACAGGCGTCGCGCACGTGCATCTGCACCACTTCGCCCAGGATGATCACGCGCCGTGCGTAGCGGATGGTTTCGGCCACCTTGCATTCCATCGCGCAGGGGCTTTCCGCGATCCAGCCGCCGTTGATCTGCGTCGCGGGGGTCATTGTCAGACCCGCGGTGGCAATCTCGTCCACGTCGGGTTCATAGCTGATGCCGCAAACGGTCATCGCCTCGGCCAGGGCCATGTCCACCATGTTCACACAGAACGATCCGCTCGCGTCGATGTTGGCAACGGTGTCCTTGACGGTGCCGTCGGGGCGCGTCTGGATGCCCAGGATCAGGATCGGCGGATCTTGCGAGAACACGTTGAAAAAGCTCATCGGGGCCGCATTCGCCACCCCGTCTGCCGACAGCGTCGTGACCAGCGCGATGGGGCGCGGGGCGACAAAGTTGGACAGCAACCGATAGCGGTCCTGTTCGGGAAGTGCTGTAAAATCAAATTCCATCGTGTCTACTCCGCTGCCATGCGTGCCCAGGACGGCAACCGTCCTTCTTCTGCCGCATGACATGCAGAGTGCGCACCACCGGCCCTGACATTCAACTCGGGCGATACGGTGCGACATCTTTCGTTGGCCAGCGGGCAGCGCGGGTGGAATGTGCACCCCGAAGGCGGCGAGATCGGGTTTGGCACCTCACCAGCGACAGGTGCGCGCTCGACGCCGCCGATGGCCAGCTTTGGCACGGTTTCCATCAGCAGGCGGGTATAGGGATGCTGAGGGTTTTCGAAAATCTGCTCTTTCGGGCCGACCTCGACGATCTTGCCCAGATACATCACCGCCAGAACGTCGGCCATGTACCAGACCACGGCCAGATCGTGACTGATAAAGATATAGCTCATGCCGAATTCGTCCTGAAGGTCCTTCATCAGGTTCAAAATCTGGCTTTGCACACTGACATCCAGCGCCGAGGTCGGCTCGTCGCAGATCAGCAGTTCGGGGCGCGTGGTCAGGGCGCGGGCAATGGACAGACGCTGACGCTGTCCGCCCGAAAATTCGTGCGGAAACTTCTTGGCGTCGGCGGCATTCAGGCCCACCTGTACCAGCAGTTTCTCCACCTCTTGCGTAACTTCGGCGCGGGTCTTGCAGATGCCGAAATTCTTCAGCGGCTCGCCGATGATGTCACGCACCCGCCAGCGCGGGTTGAGCGAGGCAAAGGGGTCCTGAAAGATCATCTGCATCCGGCGGCGCAACGCAGGCGGCTTGCCGGGGGCCATGTGGGTGATGTCGCTGCCTTCGAAATGGATTGCCCCGGCGCTGGGCGTGTGCAGACCCATCAACAGACGCGCAACGGTGGATTTGCCACAGCCGGATTCACCCACCACGGCAAAGGTTTTGCCGCGCGGCACGTCAAAGCTGATCTCGTCCACGGCGGTCAGAATGCGCTTGGGACGGCGTTCCAGCAGACGGTTCAGGAACGGCTCGGATATGTCGAAACGCTTGGAAACCTTGCGGACACTCAGGATGTCGGGGCTTTGTGCTTGATCGTTCATTGAACCTCTCCGAACAGATGACAGGCGACCTGACCGCTGCCTGCGTCCACGGGGACAGGGCGCAGGGTGCGGCAGGTGTCCATGGCTTGCGGGCAACGCGGCGCAAAGGCGCAGCCGGGGGCGGGGTTGCGCAGACCGGGCATCGCGCCTTCGATCTGGGTCAGGCGGGCGTCGCGGTTGCCGATCTGCGGGATCGAGTTCATCAGCCCCTTGGTATAGGGGTGCAGCGGGTCCTGAATGACCTGCGCCACGTCCCCGATCTCGACCAGCCGGCCTGCGTACATCACCGCCACACGGTCGGCGGTTTCGGCAATCACGCCCATATCGTGGGTGACCAGAACCACCGCCGTGCCGTTCTCGCGGCACAGGCGTTTCAGCAGGGCCAGAATCTGCGCCTGCACGCTGACATCCAGCGCCGTGGTCGGTTCGTCCGCAATAATCAGTTTCGGTTCAGCACACAGGGCCAATGCAATGACGACCCGCTGACGCATCCCGCCGGAAAACTGGTGCGGGTACTGGTCCAGACGTGCCTCGGGGGCGGGAATGCCCACTTCGGCCAGCCAGTCAATGGCCCGCTTGCGGGCGGCTTTGTGATCCAGCCCCAGATGCACGCGCATCGTGTCGATCAACTGTTCGCCCACAGTGTAAACCGGATTGAGACTGGTCAGCGGGTCCTGAAAGATCGCCCCGATTTCCTTGCCCCGGATGCGGCGCATTTTTTCGGGCGCAAGGTTGTCGATCCGCTGCCCACGCAGGCGTACCTGACCCGACCGGATCAGGCCGGGCGGCTCGATCAGGCCGGTGATCGCGGCGCCGGTGATGGACTTGCCCGCGCCACTTTCGCCCACCAGCCCAAGGATCTGTCCCTCGTCCAGCTCAAGGCTCAGCCCCTTGACGGCCTCAAGCGGGCCACGGCGGGTGGGGAATTCTACGACGATATTGTCGAGTTCTAGAAGGGTCATGATCTCACCTCACCTCAGTTTCGGGTTAAGCGCGTCGCGCAGCCAGTCGCCCAGCAGGTTCACAGCCAGCACCAGCACGGCCAGTGCCGCAGCAGGAAAGACGACGACCCACCAGATGCCGGAAAACAGGAATTCGTTGCCGATCTGGATCAGCGTGCCCAGCGACGGTTGGGTTGGCGGCATGCCGACTCCCAGAAAGCTTAGCGTCGCTTCGGTCAGTACCGCCATGCCAAGGTTGATGGTGGCGATCACCAGCACCGGCCCCAGCACGTTGGGCAGGATGTGCCGCACCATGATGGCCACCGATCCGGTGCCAAGGGTGCGCGCCGCTTCGATGTATTCCTTGCGCCGCTCTACCATGGTCGAGCCGCGCACGGTGCGTGCATATTGCACCCAGTTGGTCAGCCCGATGGACAGGATCAGCACGATCAGCGCCGAATCCGCCTGCGCCGATTGTGGCAGCGCACCGCGCAGAACGCCGTTGATCAGCAACGCCACAAGGATCGGCGGAAAGCTAAGCAGAACATCGGCAATGCGCATCAGCACCGCATCGACGATCCCGCCCAGAAAGCCGCCCAGCAGGCCCAGCGTGACACCCAGCACGGCGGCCAGAAGCACGCTGGCAAAGCCGACGACCAGCGAAATGCGCATCCCGTACATGATCGACGACAATACGTCGCGCGCTTGGGTGTCGGTGCCCAGAAGATAGGCGGGGTTGCCGCCCTCGGCCCAGGCGGGGGGCAGTTCGCTGTCGAACAGGCTTAGCTCGGCAATATCAAAGGGGTTTTGCGGCGCCAGATGGGGCGCAAGGATTGCCGCCAGAAACATCGCCAGCAACAGCAGCGTCGAGATCACCGCAACCCGCGACTTGCGGAAGCTATAGGCGATGTCGCTGTCCCAGGCGGAATAGAGCATAGGCATGAAAGTGGACATAGGGGGTCTCCTCAGACGCCGCGCGCGGTCGATTTCTCGACGCGCAGGCGGGGATCAACGACGTGGTACAAAAGGTCGACGATGGTGTTGATGACGACGAACAGGAACGACACCAGCACCAGATAGGCGGCCATGACCGGCACGTCGGAAAAGTTCACGGCCTGAATGAACAAAAAGCCCATGCCCGGCCACTGGAACACCGTCTCGGTGATGATGGCAAAGGCGATGAGCCCGCCCAGTTGCAGGCCGAAAATGGTCATCACCGGGATCAGCGTGTTTTTCAGCGCGTATTTGAAATGCAGCATCCGGTTTGGCATGCCGCGTGCACGGGCGAACTTGATATAGTCGGCGCGCAGCACCTCAAGCATTTCGGCACGCACCAGCCGCATGATCAGGGTCATCTGGAACAGGGCCAGCATGATCGACGGAAGGATCAGCGCCTTGAGCCCCGAGAGTGTCAGGAAACCGGTGGTCCAACCGCCAAGGTCCACAACCCCGCCGCGTCCGAAACTGGGCAGCCACCCCAGCGTCACGGAAAACAGCAGTATCAGCAGGATGCCGGTGACAAATGTGGGCACCGAAATCCCCAGCAGCGACACAACCTGCAACCCCTGACTGATCCAGCCGCGCGGGTTCAGTGCGGTGTAGATGCCCAAGGGGATACCCAAGGCCAATGCAAGGCTTGCCGCGACCAGCACAAGTTCGGCTGTTGCAGGAAACCGTTCGGCCAGCAGGTCAGAGACAGGGCGGTTGTTGCGGTAGCTTTGGCCAAAGTCCCCTTGGGCCGCGTTCGCGATGAAACGTCCGTATTGCACCACGAAGGGGTCGTTCAGCCCCATCTTTTCACGCAGGTCCGCGCGTTCTTCGACCGTTGCATCTTCGGGCAACAGGTTCGAGATCGGGTCGCCCAGAAAGCGGAACATCAAAAAGGCAATTGACGCAACAACCAGCATCACAAGGGCGGCTTGGACGATGCGTCTGAGAAGAAAGGCGAACATGGCGGCCTCCGGCAGGAATGAGGGAAGGTGGCGGGGGCACGCATGCACCCGCCACGAAGGGGTCAGTCGATCCGCGCGAGCCACAGGCGCGCTTTGTCGTCGCCGGTTTGCGGAATGCTCACACCGTCACGCGCGGCCCACGACAGCGGCTGTGCGTGCAGCGGCAGCCATGCAACCTCGCTTTTGGCGATGGCAAAGGCTTCGGTCATCATCGCCAGACGCTTGTCCGCATCCAGTTCGGTGGCCACGGCTTCGGTCAGGCGATCCACTTCGACGTTGGAATAGCCGCCGGGGTTCCAGGTGCCCATCTGCCCGCCGGGGGTGTGCAGCATGGCCGACAGCACCGAATAGCCGTCCAGCATCGGCAGCGTGGCCCAACCCAGCATGAACATATCCGTCTCGTTGGCGCGGGCGTGTTCGAAATGGATCGCCTTGGTTTCGGCGGTCAGGTCCGCCTTGACGCCCACACGTGCGAACATCGCGGCCAGCGCCTGACAGATCGCCGCGTCGTTGACGTAGCTGTCGTTCGGGCAGTTCATGTTAAAGCTGAAGCCGTCCGCATAGCCCGCGTCGGCCAGCATCTGCTTGGCCAGTTCGGGATCATAGGCGGGGATTTCATCGTTCGCGTCGTCAAAGCCGGGCACTTGCGGGGCGACAAGCGTGCCCAGATTGCGGGATTTGCCGCGCATGATCTTGTCGCGCAGCAGATCATAGCTGATCGCATGGACCAATGCCTGACGCACCTCGACCTTTTGCAGCGGATTGCCTTCGGTGCTGGCATTGTTCAACTGATCGCTCAGGTTAAAGCCCATCATGATCGCGCGCAGTCCGGGCGCCTCGAGCACGTGCATACCTTCGGTCGCCTCGATGCGCTTGGAGTCTTGCAGGGGCGAGGGCACGATCATATCCAACTCGCCCGACAGCATCGCAGCCACACGGGTGGCGTCCGAGTTGATCGGGTTCAGCTCGATGCGGGTGATGTTGTGTTTTGGCGTGTCCCACCAACCTTCGTTGACCTCAAGAACGGTCTGCGCGTCCGGGGTGCGTGACACGAAATGGAACGGGCCGGTGCCGTTGGCGTGCGAGGTGGTATAGCCTTCTTCGCCTTTTTGCGCGTCGATGGGGTCCAGCGCGTCGTGCTCTTTCAACCAGCCCGCATCGAAGATCAGGATGTTGGTCAGAAAGTTGTTCAGCAGCGGGTTCGGCCCGTCCAGCAGCAGATCGACGGTCATGTCGTCCACCATCTTGGCCCCGACAAGACCCGCGATGTTGCCGCGAATGGGCGAATCTTCATGCGCGGCACGGTTGACCGAGGCAACGACATCCTCGGCGGTCAGATTCTGACCGTCGTGGAATTTGACGCCTTCGCGCAAGTGATAGCGCACGGTGGTTTCGTCGATCTGTTCCCAGCTTGTGGCCAGCGCCGGTTCAATTCTCAGATCCGCATCATAGCGCACCAGCGCCTCGTAGATGTGGTTCAGGAACGACACGGTAAAGCTGTCGGTCATGGAATGGGGGTCAAGGCCGTAAAGGTCGCCGTTGGTGCCAAGGCGAAAGGTTTCGGCCTGCGCCGCGCCGCCAAAGGCCAGCGACAGCGCCGTGGTTGCGGTCAGCAAGAGTTTGCGTGGTGTCATGTTGGTATCCCTGTTTTCGGTTCATTGAGCCGGCAAAAGCGGCTTGCACGTGGATGACGAGGGGAAGCTGACATGATTCGCAATTTACGTCTACAATTATTGTTAACAATTTATGATGACATTAAATGCTTGCATCCTTCTGCCTAATTTTGCGACAATTGGGATCGGGCCCGTTGCCCGGTCCATGCCAAGGAGGTGAGATGTCGGACGCTCCCAAACTCACGGAACAGCAGATCTATGAACGGATCTGGAAATCTATTGCCGAACGCCGCCTGCCACCGGGCACCCGCCTGAAAGAAGAGCGCCTGTGCGAGATTTTCGGCGTCAGCCGTCCCCGCATCCGCCGCGCGCTGGACCAGTTGGCCCATGATGGTCTGGTCTGCCACATCCCCAACCGCGGGGCTTTTGTGTCCACCCCGTCAGCGGACGAAGCACGCGATGTGTTTTTCACCCGACGCGTGGTTGAACGCGGTGTGATTGAGGCGTTGAAAGAGAACGTCAGCGACGACACGCTTGCGGCGCTCAACAGTCATATCGAACAGGAACGACAGGCCCTGCGCGACGGGGATGCATCGCAAACCATCCGGTTGTCGGGGGCGTTTCACATGCTGCTGGCTGAACTGGGTGCCTCGCCCTTGCTGGCCGACATTCTGCGCGACCTGGTGTCAAAAAGCACGCTGGTCACCGCGGTGTTCCAGCCGAAATGTGACACCCAATGCGGACCGGACGAACATGCGTCGATCGTCGAGGCGCTGGCGCGAGGCGATTTCGACACCGCCAAAAGCGCAATGGACGCGCATCTGTTGGAAGCTGAACACACGCTGCAACTGGAAACCTCGGGGGATGGTCAGCCGTTCCCGACCGATGTTCTGGGTGCAGCCCTGACCGAGGATACCTGAGTTGACCACCATTGCCATTACCGGAACGACTGCCATCACCATGGACGCCAAGCGTCGCGTCATCGAAAAGGCGACGATTGTCTTTACCGATGACCGCATCACACAGGTCGGTGCCGCCGGTGACGTGACCATTCCCGAAAGCGCCGAGATCATCGACGGCAAAGGCACGTTGACGTTGCCGGGGCTGATCGACAGCCACGCCCACGCAGGCCACGGACTGACCCGCAATCTGGGCGCGCGGGCAGGGGGCGACGCATGGTTTCAAGCTTGCGAAGACCTGTACACACGCGGATCAACCGCAGGTTTCTGGCAGGCCGAGGCGCGTTTGTCAGCGCTGGAACGGCTCAGGGCGGGGATCACCACCTGCACCATGTTGCTGGGTGGTGGCGCGGACCACTATCGCACTGACACGCGCGAAGCGGGCGATCTGCATTGCGCCGCCACCCGCGAGGCGGGTCTGCGCACGATGGTGGCCGCCGGTGTGAACCGCGCACCGTTCCCCAAGACCTATCGCAGCCTTGACCAGTCGCGCGAAATCACGCTGAGTTTCGAAGACCAGCTGGCGGTCTGCGCCGAACTGGCCGAGACGCACAACGACCTGTTGGGCACCGGGACAGGCGTGTGCCTGATCATGCCGGTCTACCAGCCGAACGCGGTTCAGGCAGACCCGCAGACCATCCGCCGCATGTGCCGCGATGTGATGGACCTGCGTGAAAAGGCGGGGCTGCTGTTCACACAAGACGGACACCGCGACGGCTCTATCGCGCTGGCCGAAACGCTCGAGATCATCGGGCCGTGGTCATACCTGTCACATTCGGTCGACCTGACCGAGGGCGACATGGCTGCCGCCAAACGCAGCGGCACCTCGATCGTTCACAATCCATCTGCGATCATGTCGGTTTATGGCCGCTGTCCCGCGCCGGAACTGCGCGATATGGGGGTGAACGTGGCGCTGGGGTCGGATGCCGCCGCACCGGATCGCGGCTATGACATGTTTCGCCATATGGCCCAGTGCCTGCACTACCACCGCCGACACTTTCGCGATCCCGATGTGATGATGCCAATTGACGTGCTGGAAATGTGCACCATCGACGCGGCGCGCGCTATCGGTTTGCAGGATGATCTGGGGTCGTTGGAAGCGGGCAAAAAGGCCGACATCGTGATGCTGGACCGCGAACAGGCGCATTTCTATCCGCCGATCATGCCGCTGACCGCCGCCGCGCAATTCGCCAATGCAGGCGATGTGGACACGGTCATCGTCAACGGCAAGATCCGGATGCGTCACCGCAAGACCGATCTGGACGAACGCGCGATCCTGGCAGCCGCATCGCAAGAGCTGACCGATGCGATCGCACGCTGCGGGCTGGAGCATCTTCTGGAAGAATAGGCGCAAACCTCCCAACCCGAGGCGCGCGCCGTCGCATCAATCACCTGCTCAGGCGTCGGTGTAGCGCGGCGCCAAGCAGCCCGTTTGGCAAAGCGTCAGGCCAGAGTCACCAAAAGACATGAAAGCGAAACCAGGGGGCGGACCGCGACGCATTCGCACCCTGGCCTGCCTCTTGGATCACAGCCCCTTGCGCGCGATGGTCTCTGCCAGCCGCCCCACGGCCAGCCCGCGCGCCGCCGCGATGGCAGTGGCCGAGCTTGCGTCACCGACAATCGGCTCCTCAATGGCAAAGGACCCCGCGGTGGCACGTCCGCCCGCTTCGGGTGCGATAAAATACTGGCCTGACAGGCGGAACACACCTTCGGCTGTGGCCAGCAGTTCCTCGATCCGCACGTCTACCTTGGCGGCGGGATAGGCGCGGAAGGGCCAGGGTGCGGGGGCGACGGTAACGCCTGTGATGGTCCCCAGATCGCGGGCCAGTTGCAGACTGATCGACCGTGCGGGCAGGTCCGCCCACAGTGTCCCCATGGGCGAAATGGTGCCATCTGCGGCGCGCATATAGATATCTTCGGCGGCAGCATAGCTGGGCAGGGTCACCTCGGACACTTCAAGGCTGGAGAAGCTGGAGTTCACCCGTGTTTGCGGCGCGCTGACCGGCGATGCAACGCGCACTTCGGTCGTGCCACAAGCGGCCAGCAGCGTGACAAGGCCAAGGGCAGCGATGCTGCCTGTGTTGATCGTTTTCATAAAATCACCGTCCCAGGATAAGCGAGTTTGGATTGCGTTCGATGGCCCGCGCCAGACGTTCTATGGCCGAGGCCGCGGCTTCGATCTGACGCAGTGCGGCGCTGGTTTCGCGCGAGAATGCGGATTCGCGCCCGTAGTTGTTCAGCGTGGCCGCCGCCTGATTGGCGACGTTGCGCAGTTGCGTGGCGATGCCCGGCAGCAGCTTGGTGGCCTCTTCGACCGCCGATGCCGCGTCACGCGCCGACGCCAGCGTGGCGTTGGCATTGTCCACCAGCCCGCCGTCGCGCAGCTCTTCCAGCGTCAGCGTCAATTGCGCCAGCGCCTCGTTCAGCTCTTGCGGCAGGGCGCGGGTCGACGGCTGGTCGATCAGGGCATTTGCCGCGGCCAGCAGTTCGGTGGTCCGATCCGCCAGCGTTTTCAGCGACACTTCGGCGGCGTCGTCCAGAATGGCGCTGGCTTGATCCACAATACCGGGCAGACCGTCAGCGGCGGTTTTGACACTGTCGATAGAGCTGATCAACTGATCGATCACGCCCTTGGTTTCGATCTCGGTCACGATGGTGTTCAGCTTGCCCGAGATCTGTTCAAGGTCTTTCAGCACGACAGAAACCTGCCCGGGGATCGCTTTTACGTCATCGCTTTCGACCACGCCGCGCACACCCGACAGAATGCCGCGCAGCTCTTCGGGGGCCTCTTGCAGCGCCTGCGATCCGACAAGGGCGGTGGCGTTGTCCAGAAAGCTGATGGCCGATTGCATGACTTCTTCAATGGGCAGATCGTTGACCCGCTGCAACACACCCTGCGCCGAGGTGGCGACATCGGTGATGTCCGCGTCGGTGGTGGGCAGGATCGGATAGGGTTCGGCTGTGCGGATCAGCTCGGCCTCGGGGGCGTCGGGCACGTCGATTAGACGGATTTTCAGCGAACCGGTCAGCAGCGACGCGTTGGTCAATTGCCCACGCATACCCGCCGCGACCCGCCGCGACAGGAAATCAAGCAGCTCTTGATCGCCTGCATCATCCTCTAACCCGATCCGGCTGGGGTTGATCCGCATGGTGGTCATCAGGCGCACCTTGTCGTCGCCGAACCGTTCCGGGTCGACCAGACCGGTCAGTGATGCAACCTCGCCCACGCGCAGGCCGCCCAGTTCCACCGGCGCGCCGGCGCTTAGCCCGGACAGGTTCTGATCAAAGATCATGGTCAGTGTCGCGCTATTGCTTTCGCCGTCGCCTTCGACAAGGAAATCATTGCGCGCGGTTTCTTCGTCGGCAAACAGTTCGAACACCTCGTCTTGGGCCAGCGCCGCGCCGCCGGACCCCATGGTCTCAAAGGTGATCCCGCCCGAGATCAGCGATGCAAAGCTGTCGAAATTGATCTGCGCACCCGCTGCCCCCAGTGAGAAGGAAAAGCCAGAGACATCCCAGAACCGCGTCCCAGTGGTGACCAACGTGGTGTAAGGGGCATAGATCACCGCCTTGGCCGCGACACCGGTGCCGTCTTCGTTGATCTCGGCAGAGGCGACCTGACCCACCTGCAAGCCCTTGTACAGAATGGGCGTGTTGGCGGTGGGCAGACTTTCTGGGGACCGCAGCGTAAACTGGATGCCCTCGCGGTCCGCGCTTAGCAAGGGAGCGTTCGAGAGGCCTTCGAATTTTGTTCGAAAACCGCCTGCCGTGCCGTCCCATGTCCCTTGAATGTAGACACCCGACAGAACGGTATCCAGACCGGTGACCCCTTGGGCCGACACTTCAGGGCGCACGACCCAGAATTGCGATTCACCATCGACGAAATCGGCCAGATCCTTGTTGATCCGCACGCCGACGCGCACCTGTTTCAGGTCATCGGTAAAGCCCACGGTTTCCACCAGCCCCACACGAATGTCACGAAAGCGCAGCTCGGTTTCGCCCGCCTTGACCCCGGCCGCATTTTCAAAGGTGATCTCGATCAGCGGGCCCTGCTGGTTGAAATTGTTCCAGGCCGCACCCAACGCCACGACAAGCGCCAGGATCGGGATCAGCCAGATGAACGAAATGCCTTCCCAGAACCTGGGCTTGCCGTCTTCGACGGGAACGGGTGTCGGCGCACTGTTGTCGGACATAGGTCAGGGGGTCTTTCTGGGTTGTTGACGGCGCACAGCGTCCCAGATCAGACGGGGATCAAATGCCTGAGCGGACAACATGGTGCAAATAACGGACAAAGCAAAGGTCATCGCCGCAGGCCCCGGCCGGATCGACGCCACGACGGACAACTGCACAAGCGAGGACAGGATGGCCACGACAAAAACGTCGATCATCGACCAGCGGCCGATGAATTCGACGATCTCGTACATATAGGTGCGGCTGCGGGCGGGCACGGTCGATCCGTGCCGCGCGGTGATGGCCAGAAAAGCAATGGCCAGAAACTTGCCCACCGGGATCAGCACGCTTGCGATCAGGATGATGGCTGCCACGCCATAGCTGCCATGATGGGCCAGTTCGACCGCGCCGCCGATGATGGTGTTTTCGGTGTGCGACACCAGCGTGTTGGTTTTCAGCATCGGAAAGATGTTGGCGGGAATATAGGCGATGACGCCCGCAATCCACCACGCCCAGACCTTTTGCAGGCTTTTGGTGTCACGCGATTGCAGGTGGCTGCCACAGCGCCCGCAGCGCGCCTGACCCATCGGCCAGACCCGCGCACAGCGGCGGCAGGCCACAAGGCCTGCTTCGCGCGCCGTCAGTCTTCTTCCAGTTCGAGCGATTTCCATACAGACCAGGTACACAAAAAATTATCATTGATAAGAACAAGGATGACCAAAGCGGAAAACATCCAGAACGCGGGGCCAAAGCCGATATGCGCCAGATCCTGCACTTTAACCAGCGCCACGGCGCAGCCAATGGCAAATACCTCGGCCATGGCCCATGGCTTCAGCTCTTGCGACAGACGAAAAGCGCTGCGCGCGTGGGGCAGGGCGGGGCGGTCGCGTACGATGGGGAGCAGCACGTATAGGATCAGAACGGTGCGCAGCAGCGGAATAAAGATAATCGCCGCCGCCACAAGGAACGACAGGAACACCATGTACCCTGACCGGAAGCTGGACGCCGCATCCAGGATGGACGTCGAATTGCCGATGCCACTGGCATTGATGTCCAGAAAGGGAAAGAACAGCGCCGCCACCACCAGGATCATCACGGTCAGCGTCAGCGCAATCATCTTTTTGCCGGCCTTCTTGCGTGGCGCGATCAGCACGGTGTGGCAATGGCTGCACACCGCACGCCCGCCATGCGCGGGCATCTGCGCCACATACAACGCATCGCAATGGGGGCAGGCGATCAAATCCTCGATCGCCGCCCCATCGGGCGTTGTCTGTGCAAATGTATCGGTCGACATGGCCTAGGTGTGGCGCTCCAGAATGTGCGGTCCAGGGGGCGTGCAAGGGATTGCACACACCGAGGTGTTGGATTGTCAAAGACTATAGCCCGTTTCAAAGCCGCTGACAGGGCTTGCAGCGTCATTCGGTGTCAGTACACGCAGAGTTTTATCACCCACCAGATGCGCTTCAGATGCTTTCGGCTGCCTGCAACTCGGATTGCAACCGCGCTTCCTCGTGCGCCTTGGGCGTGGCAAAGCGCGCCAGCAGCAGATAGGCCACCGGCGTCAGGTACAGCGTCGACAGCGTCGCCATGCCCAACCCGCCGACAATGACCCATCCCAGCGCCTCGCGCGCTTCGGCTCCGGCGCCTGCGGACAGGATCAACGGAATGCCGCCCACCACGGTCGAAGTCATGGTCATCATCACAGGCCGCAACCGTATGGTTGACGCCTGCAGGATCGCGTCGTGCACGCTATCGCCCTTGTCGCGCAACTGGTTGGCAAATTCGACAATCAGGATGCCGTTCTTGGCCATGATCCCGATCAGCATCACCAGCCCGATCTGGCTGTAGACGTTCAGGCTTTGCCCCGTCAGCAACAGCGCAAACACCGCACAGGCCAGCCCCAGCGGCACCGTCGCCATGACGACGACCGCCGAAATAAAGCTTTCGAATTGCGCGGACAACACCAGGAACACCACCAGAATGGCAAAGCCGAAGGTCAGGAAGATGCCCGAATTGGTCTGGTCCAGCGTCGCCGCTTCGGCCAGTGGCACGATGCGGTTGTTTTCGGCCAGAACCTCGTCACCGATGTCACGCACCTGCGCCAGCGCATCGCCCAGCGACAGGTCGGGCGTCAGCCCCGCTGTCAATTCAACTGACCGGTTCTGCCCCTCGCGGTCCAGCTCGGGGGCAACGGCGCGTTCTTCCAGTGTCACGAAGCTGGCCAGCGGCACCATCAGATCGTTGCCCGACTGCACAAAGATGTTCTCAAGGTCGCGCGGATCGTTCACAGGGTTCGACGTGGACAGCATTTTCACGTCAAAGCTTTTGTCGTCGATAAACACCGATCCCACCGTGCGTCCGTCCAGCATGGCCTGCAACGCCTGACCCAACCCGGTGATGTCGATCCCCAGATCGGCGGCCAGCGCGCGGTCGATTTGCACGAACAGCTGCGGCTGTGTGCGCTCGTATTCCAACCGGACTTGGCCCATGTCAGGGTTCTGGCCCAGCCGTACGACCATTTCTTCCGCGACTTGGCTCAACTGGTCATAGCTGTCGCCGGTGATCGCAAAGGCCAGCCCGCGCCCCGCGCCGCGAATGCCCAGCGAATTGGGCTGGATGGCAAAGGCGCGCACCCCGATGATCCCGCGCAGCTTGCCGTTGATCTCGCTCACGATGTCCTGCTGGCTGCGGGCGCGGTCTTCCCATTTGGCCAATGTGAACACCATGAACCCGCGGTTGTCCGCGCCAAAGCCGGTGATCGAAAACACGTTGGTCACCTCGCCCGCCTCTTGCATGGGGGCGACGATGCTTTCGATCTCGCGCATTTTGGTGCGGGTGTAATCCAGCGACACACCCTGCGGCGCGGTCACGCTCAGCAAGGCCACCGCGCGATCCTCGGCTGGGGTCAGTTCCTGCCGGATGCCGCCCGCCATCATCGCGGCGGTGGCGGCAACAAGGGCTGCGATCAACACGATTACAAACGGCATCGCCAGCGCGCCGCGCAGGCTGGCTTCGTATATCCGCATCAGCCGGTTGCCCAGCCAGATCATCGGCCCGCGCGCGTTGTCGTCGGGGGCGCGTGTCAGCATACGGCTGGCCAGTACCGGGCACAGGCTAAGCGCCACAACCGACGACAGCAACACCGCCATCGCAAGGGTAAAGCCGAACTCGCGGAACAACCCACCTGCCTGTCCGGGCAGGAACGACAGCGGCACGAACACCGCCGCCAGCGTCGCAGTGGTGGTGACAACGGCAAAGAACACCTGCGACGTGCCGTTCACCGCAGCGGCCCGTGGCCCCATGCCTGCCGCGCGCTGGCGCACGATGTTTTCCAGCACGACGATGGCGTCATCCACCACCATCCCCGTGGCCAGCACCAGCGCCAGCAGCGTCAGGATGTTGACGGAGAACCCTACCATGTAGATTGCGGCAAGCGTCCCGATCAGCGCCACCGGCAAGGTCAGCGTCGGGATCAACGTCGCGCGGAAATCGCGCAGAAACAGGAAGATCACCGCGACCACAATGGCCACAGCCCAGCCCAGCGTTTTCAGCACTTCCTCGATGGAGCCCTGGATAAAGATCGCATCGTCCGAGGTGACGGTAATGGTCACATCCTGCGGAAGGGTCTGGTTCAGCTCGGCCACCACGGCGCGCACGCTTGCGGAAATCTCCAGCGTGTTCGATGTGGCCTGCCGGATCACCCCGATCCCAAGCCCTTGCTGACCATTCGCCCGCAGCACGGTTTCGCCTGAATCCGGGCCAAGGGTGACCGTCGCCACATCGCCGACCTTCACGTCGCGCTTGATCTCCAGCGCCTCGAAGGCGGCGGTTGTGGCCACCGTGGCCGTGGTGCGCACGTTGATCGACTGCCGGTCACCCGCCAGATCACCCGCAGGCGTGTCAAAGGCCAGATTGGACAGTGCCTGCTGCATGTCGCCCAGTGTCAGCCCCCGGCTGGCCAGCTTCAACTGGTCGATGTCGACGCGAAAGATAGGCTCGCGGTCACCGTAGATTTGCAAGTCGGCCACGCCGTCGATGGAAATCAGCCGGTCCTCGATCCGGTCCTGCACGATGGCGGTCAGTTCCTGCGGCGACCGGCCGGCGGATGTGACGGCAATGCGCATCACCGGCTGGGCATTGGCGTCCGCTTTGACAATCTCGGGCTGGTCGGCGGTGTCGGGCAACTGGTTGACGATCCGCGCCACCGCGTCGCGCACGTCTGTGGCAGCCACGTCGATGTCGACGTTGTCGTTGAATTCCAGCGTCACCCGCGACCGGCCAAAGCGAGAGTTGGACGAGATCGACCGCACGCCCGACACACGGCCCACAGCACCTTCGATCCGACCGGTCAGTTCCTGATCCACCGTCTCGGGGGATGCGCCGTCAAAGCGGGTGGTGACCGTGACGACAGGGCGGTCCACGTTCGGCAGCTCGCGGATTTCCGCGCCGAACAGGCCCGCGATACCGGCCAGCACGATCAGCGCATTTAGCACAAAGGCCAGGATCGGCCTGCGCACGAACAGCGCGGTGCCCGATGACGACGATGCCGGTGTGCTCATAGCGTGCCGCCGGGCGCGGTTTCATCCGCCTGCGCCGATGCGTCCTCGCTGCGGGGGCTGACCTCGGCACCGTTGCGCAAGGATTGTACGCCTTCGGTCACAACCGCGTCGTCCGGTCCCAGCCCCTCGGCCCGGACCAGCACGGCGTCGCTGTTGCGCTGGACAATTTCGACAGTGGCCTGGGCGACCTTGCCGTCGCGCACCACCCAGACAAAAGGCCCGTCGCTGGACCATTGCACCGCCAGCGGCGCAATCGACAGCAGGGTTTCACCGGGAAAGCTCAGGTTGACCGAAAATGCCATGCCTGCGCGCAGCAGGTCCGCATCATTGGGCACGCGCCCCTGCACCAAAAGCGTGCGGCTGGCGCGGTCCACGACGCTGTCGATCACGCTGATTTCGCCCTGAAGCTCTGTTCCTGGCTGACCCAGCGGTGTTGCAATGATCGGCTGGCCCACAGCAATCTGGCCCACCACACGCTCCGGCACGCGAAAGTCGATCAAGATGTCCGAGCGGTCGGTGATCGTAACCAGCACATCCTGCGCATTGACGCGATCGCCTTCTTCCAGATCAATGATACCGACCCAGCCGCTGATCGGTGCGGTGATCTGCCGTTGCGACAAATCAAACCGGGCCTGCCGCACCGCCAGTTCGGCACTGCGCAGCGCCAACTGGCTTTCGCGCAGGCGCACTTCGGTCACCGCACCCGAGGTTTCCAGTTGCGCAATGCGCTTGGCCTCGGTGTCGGCGTTTTCAAATTCGATCTCGGCCTGCTCCAGCGCGATCTTTTCCGCCTCGTCCTGCAAGTGCGCGATGATCGCACCCGCTTGCACATAGTGGCCCGAGGCGATGGGCAGTTCAGTGATCGTGCCCACCGCACTGGACCGCACCGTCACCGACCGGCGCGCGCGCCCGTCGCCAATCGCCGTGATCCGGTCGGCGCGGGCCTGTTCGCTGACACGGGCCGTGACAACCGGCACCGCACCGCCGCCGCCGCGCGGGCGACCTTGGGCCGCGGTGTCCTGCGGGGCAGGGGGCGTCATTCCCAGCAGGTCATAGACCCCCAATCGCGTCAAAACGGGCTGCGCGGCCGGCACGTAAGCCACCCACACATAGACCCCCGCAGCGAGGACAAGCAGCATAAGAACAATCTGGCGAAGCGCTTTCATCAACGGTGCTTTCGTCTGGTTGCAGCGAGCGGTATCATGAATAGTCTTTGCGTAAATAGCACGTCAAATCGCTGTGTCCCGCCCCCCGCGCCAAGAGGTCGCGGGCATATGCTGCAATCCGGGCACGCTGCGGCAAGTTTGGCCGGAACCTTTTGGGCGCGGATCTGCATAGATGCTTGATACCACATCCAAAATCCTGCCCGAGCCACAGTGTTACAGTACACGCAAAAAGTGATGTATCAGTTTGCGTTCAACGCATGGACATTCCCCAAGGGCTAGGTCTATCAACGGCTTGAAGCCTGTCAGACAACTTGGTTCAAACAGGCTTAACGGCATTTCAATTCGGGAGGAAACATCGTGGATCGTCGTTCTTTCATTCGTACAGCAGGCGTGTTGGGGGCAGGTGCTGCGGCATCGACACTGGCCGCACCCGCCGTTGCCCAAGGCAACATCACATGGCGCATGGTCACCACATGGCCAAAGAACTTTCCGGGTCTGGGCGTGGGCGCACAGCGTCTGGCCGACCGCATCACCGCCGCGTCCGGTGGCCGCCTGACCGTTCAGGTCTATTCGGCAGGCGAACTGGTGCCGCCGCTGCAATCGCTGGACGCTGTCATCGACGGCACAGCCGAGATGAGCCACGGCGCCGCCTATTACTGGCAGAACAAATCGCCCGCCCTGTCGTTCTTTACCGGCGTGCCCTACGGCATGACCACGCCCGAGCTGACCGCATGGGTCCGCTTCCTGGGCGGTCAGGAAATCTGGGACGAAATCTATGACCAGTTCGGCGTTCAGGGCTTCTTGTCCGGCAACACCGGCACGCAGGCCGGCGGCTGGTTCCGCGACGAGCTGAAAAGCGTCGAGGACGTCAAAGGCATTCGTTTCCGCACACCCGGTCTGGGTGGTCGCGTCTGGGAAAAACTGGGCGCAACCGTCACCAACATGGCGGCCGGCGAAATCTTCCAGGCGCTGCAATCGGGCACGCTGGACGCGGCCGAATTCGTGGGCCCCTACAACGATCTGGCGCTGGGCTTCCATCAGGTCGCCAAGAACTACTACATGCCGTCCTTCGTTGAACCGGGGCTGGCGACCGAGCTGGTCGTGGACAAGAAAAAGTACCAGGACCTGCCCGACGACCTGCAAGCGATCATTCGTGACGTCAGCCAGGCGGAATACGATCAGGTTGCATCCGACTTTGTCGCCAACGATCCGCGTGCTCTGAAAACGCTGGTCGATGACCATGGCGTGATCGTGCGTGCCTTCCCCGACGACATCATGGAAGCCGGTGCCAAGGCGTCGGTCGAAGTGATCGAGGAGCTGCGCAACAGCGACGACCCGCTGGTGAAAAAGACCACGGAAAGCTTCATCGAGGCGCTGAACCTGGTGCGCGTCCGCACCGAAACCATCGACTCGCCGCTGGTGGCAGCACGTCAGAAGTATCTGAAGTACTGATCCCAAGCGATCCTGACAAAACGAAAAGGCCCGGTGGAAACACCGGGCCTTTTTGCATTTCGGGGGATGTGATCGCCTAGCTGGCGATCAACCTTGGCAGCCATGTGACCAGTTCGGGGAAGGCAAACAGGATCGCAATCGCCACGATCTGCAACATCACGAAGGGCAGGATGCCTTTGTAGATCGCGCTGGTCGGCAGCTCGGCCGGGGCCACGCCGCGAAGGTAGAACAGCGCAAAGCCGAACGGCGGCGTCAGGAACGAGGTTTGCAGGTTCACACCCACCATCACACCCAGCCACACCGGATCGACATCCAGCGCCAGCAATACCGGCGCTGTGATCGGGATCACGATGAAAATGATCTCGAAGGTGTCCAGAATGAACCCCAGGAAGAACATGATCACCATCACCACGGCCACAGCCGCCAGCTTGCCGCCGGGCAGGTTGCTTAGGAATTCATGCACCAGATTGTCGCCGCCCATCATGCGGAAAACGACGGAAAACACCGATGCGCCCAACAGGATGATAAAGACCATGCTGGTGATCGTCGCGGTCGAGATCACGGTTTGCTGCAACACGCCAAAGGACAACCGCCAGCGCATCGCCGCCAAAATCATCGCGCCCACGGCCCCCACGGACGCCGCTTCGGTCGGGGTGGCGATACCGCCCAGGATTGAACCGAGAACGGCAAGGATCAACAGCAACGGCGGCACCAGGGCCACAAAGACCTCTCGCAGCAGGTGCTTCTTTTCTTCCGCAGGCACGGGCGTGGCAGGGCAGGATTCGGGGTCGGTCACGGCCTTGAACAGCACGAACAACAGATACAGAACAATCAGCAGGATGCCCGGCAACAGCGCACCGGCGAACAGGTCACCCACGGACACCGGCGTGGGGGCAAAGTTGCCCTTGGCCATCTGCACCTGGCTGTTGATGCCTGACAGCATGTCGCCCATGAAAATCAGCACGGTTGACGGCGGCACGATCTGCCCCAACGTCCCGCTGGCACAGATCACGCCCGTGGCCAGCTTGGGGTCATACCCCGCCCGCAACATTGCAGGCAACGAGATCAGGCCCATGGTGACCACAGTCGCACCAACCACACCGGTCGAGGCCGCCAGCATCGCGCCCACCAGCACCACCGAAAACCCTAGCCCGCCGCGCATGTTGCCAAACAGCTTGCCCATGGTCAGCAGCAACTGCTCGGCAATCTGGCTGCGCTCCAGCATCACGCCCATGAAGATGAACAAGGGCACGGCAACCAGCACTTCGTTGGTCATGAACCCGATATAGCGGTTGGGCAGGGAGCCGAAGTTCGACGGATCGAACACCCCAAACGCCAACCCAAGGCTGCCGAACAGCAACGACGTACCGGCCAGCGTAAAGGCCACCGGAAAGCCCAGCAGCAAAAAGCCGATAACGCCAAAAAACATCAACGCGGCGAGAAGCTCGCCAATCATCACCGGGTCCATCAAACGGCTCCTTCGGGGTGGTCTGCCGCGATGCGGTCTGCACTGTATTGGATCGACGCGGGCACCAGATGCACGTTGCCGGTCAGGATCAGGATCGACCGGATGATCATTGCCACGCCTTGCAACGCGATCAGCGCGGCAAAGACGATGATGAAGGATTTCAGGATAAACAGCCAAGGCATCCCGCCGACGTTCGCGGACGCTTCCTGATAGGTCCAGGCGCGTTGCACGAAGGGCATCGAATAGGCGTAGACGATCCACATGAACGGCATCAGAAACAGGACAACACCGATCAGATCGGTGATCGCGCGGGTTTTCATCTTGGCGGGGCGATAGAAAATATCCACCCGCACGTGGTCATCACGCAACAGCGCGAAACCGGCCACGGCCGTGAACATCGCCCCGTTCAGCCAGATATACAGATCCTGCATCCACACGTAGCTGGTGGCGAACAGATACCGTTGTACGACGACGGTGAAACACACAACAACGATGCCCAGCGACAGCCAGGCGAATGTTTTGCCTACCACCAGGTTAATGGCGCAAATCAGCGCCGCGACCCTTCCCAGAAAACGCATCTTTCCTCCCCCTTAACGTGAACAAGCCCTTGGCTCAGTCAATCAAAGTGCGGCACCCGAATGTCAAGATGCCGAACACCGGACCGCCTGCATGCAGGGACCTTTATCCATCACATGTCCGTTCAAAACCCGCTGATCCGTGGCAACCACGTGCTTAGGAACGGCACAAAGGTCAGCAACATCAGCACGACAAAGTTCGCCAGAAAGAAAGGCGGCATTTCACGGATCAGCGTGGCAGGCCGCAGATTGGCGGCTGATGACACGACAAAGATCAGACTGCCCACAGGCGGCGTTGTCAGCCCCAGCGTCAGGTTCACGATCACCACGATGGCAAAGTGATCGGGCGCAATCCCCAGCGCGTGGCTGATCGGGGCCAGAATGGGCACCAGGATCATCACACCCGGCAAGGGGTCCATGAACAGGCCAAACAGCAGCATCAACACGTTGACCGCCAGCAGGAACAGAATGGGCGACAGGTTCCACGAGATGATCGTCTCGGCCAGGAACTGCGGCACGCCCTCGATCACCAGAACCCAGGCAAAGGCCCGTGCCGCGCCCAAAATCAGCAGCACGGCGGCGCTGATCAGGGCAGCGCGCAGGATGATCGCGGGCAGGTCGCGCAGGCGCAGGGCGCGGTAGATGAACATGCCGCAGAACAGCGCGTAGAACACCGCGATCACCGACGCTTCGGTGGGGGTGAAAATACCGCCGCGAATACCACCGACGATCAGCACAATCAGCCCCAGCGCGGGCAGCGCCATCGCCGTGGTGCGCAGCATCTGCGCCTTGGCGGGGCGCGGTTCGGTGCTGCGGTAGTTGCGTTTCCAGCTGACATAGCCATTCGTTGCAAGGTTGCCCAAGGCCAGCAACAGCCCCGGAATAACCCCCGCCATGAACAGCGAGCCCACCGACACTTCCTGATCTTGCAGGGCGTAGATGATCATCACGATCGACGGTGGAATGATCGGCCCCACAACTGCGCTGGAAATGGTCAGCGCACCGGCATAGGGCCGGTCGTACCCGCCCTTTTCCATCATGCGGATCATCATCGCCCCCGGCCCCGCCGCATCAGCCAAAGCCGAGCCGGAAATGCCCGCAAACATGGTGGACGAGATGACGTTGGCATAGCCCAGCCCGCCGCGCAAATGCCCCACAAACTGCGAGGCAAAGCGCAACAGCGTATGCGTGATCGCCCCGCCGGTCATGATCTCGGCCGCCAGAATAAAGAACGGCACCGCCAGCAGCGGAAAACTGTCCAGCCCCGAAAACATCTCTTTCACCACGACAATCTCGGGGTAAGAGCTGCCGAATGCGATGGCCAGAAACACCGAGATTGCCATGGCAAAGGCCACCGGCAGGCCAAGGATCATCAGCCCAAAGAGGGATATAAACAGGATTTCAGCCATTGGCAGCTCCGGGCGCGGCATCGGAGGCGCCTTGTTCCTGCTTGTACAACCCGGCTTGAATGAACGGCTTGGCGATCAGCAAGAGATGGACAATCAACAGGCTGAACCCGACGGGCATCGCCGCATAGACATATTGAAACGACAGACGCAGGGCAGGGGTTTGCTGAAACCGCGCGCGCTGCATGTATTGCCAGCCGACATAAACCATAAAGGCAAAGAAGATCAGCAGCACCAACACGATGGCCGCGCGCAAGATCTGTTGCGACCGGGTGCCGATGAAATCGTGCAGGTTGGTGATGGCCACATGCCCACCCATACGCAGCGCCAGACCCGCCCCCAGAAAGGTCATCCAGATCATCAGATACCGCGCGGCCTCGTCTGCCCAAGGCAGCGAATGGTTCGTGGTATAGCGCAACGCAACATTGGCCCCCACGATCAGTGTCATGGACCCCAGCAGCCCGATCACCGCCAGTTCGTTCAGCGACACGAAAATTCGTTCGATCCTGCGCATCATGTTCTCCGGGAATGAAAAAGCGGCCGAAAGCCTGTGCGCTTCGGCCGCTTTTGTGTCGTCGTGCGGGTTACTCTGTCGCCGAAATGCGGTCGATCAGGTCCTTGCCGTATGTCTCATAGTAGCCTTCATAGGCGCTTTCCACCGACGCGCGGAACGCGGCCTTTTGCTCTTCGGACAGCTCATTGACTTCCATGCCGCGCTCTTGCAGCGTCTCGACGCCGCTGGTTTCCACATCGTCCACATAGGCGCGCATGGCGACAACCGCTTCGGTTGCACCTTCTTCAAAGGCGGCCTTGTCTTCGTCCGACAGGGTGTCCCAGAACGGTTTCGACACCAGCAACATGGCGGGCGAATAGACATGGCCCGACAGCGTCAGGTATTTCTGCACTTCGTTCAGCTTGGCCGACACGATCACCGACAGCGGGTTTTCCTGACCGTCGATGGTGCCCTGTTGCAGCGCGCCGATCACTTCGGGCCATGCCATCGGTGTGGGGGCCGCACCCAGCGCGTTGAACGCTGACAGGTGAACGGGGTTTTCCATGGTCCGCAGCTTCATGCCCGCCAGATCTTCGGGCGTTTCAATCGGGTTGCGGTTGTTGGTGATGTGGCGAAAGCCTTGTTCGCCCCAAGCGATGGCAACCAGACCGGCATCGTCGAATTCCGCCAGGATTTCCTGACCGATCGGGCCGTCCAGAACGTGACGCGCGTGCTCAAGGCTGCGGAACAGGAACGGGATGTCGGTCACGCCGGTGGCGGGCACAAAGTTGCTGAGCGTGCCGGTGGACACGATGGTCGCCTCGACAGTGCCCAGTTGCAGCCCTTCGACCACTTCACGCTCACCGCCCAGACCGGACGACGGGAAATGGCGGAACTTGAACTTGCCATCTGTCTTGGCCTCGACCACCTCTTGCCACTTGTCCGCGGCGACGCCGTAATGCGAATCCGGTGCCAGCGCATAGCCCAGTTTCACTTCGGTTTCGGCAGCAACTGCGCCCGCTGCAAGCGTGGCAACGACGGCAACCGCAGCCGTCTGGCGAATCTTGTTGAAAAACATCTTTTCCCTCCTCCAAGGTCACTTGAGTTTGGGCGATTGCTATCCCGCGCCCTGACCATTGGCAATGGCCGACGCGGCGTTTTAAATATCGGCTAAGACGCTGCAATGCAGCGAAAATCAGGCACAGACGCGACGGAGGTTTGCCCTAATCCGCCAGTGTTCTACGGGTCAGAACGCCATAGCGCGCATAGTCGCGATAAAGTGGCTCAAAGCGCAACGTCAGATTGTTTTGCGCAGCAATGGCTTGCATCTGTGCGTGCAGTCCGACACGCGGCGTCACATGAAACCGTGCGAGCCACGCTTGCAGCAATTGGCGAAAGCTGCGGGGCAGGCCGCTCTGGTCGCCAAAATCCAGCACATGCAACGCGCCGCCCGGTGCCAACTGCGCCGCCGCCATGCGCAGCGCGGCCTGCCAGTCAGGGATCATCGACAGACTGTAGGACAACACCACGCGGTCAAAACCCTGCGCGCCGAACAGCGCCGGACCGTCAAAATCGCAGGCATCCCCGCGCACCAGCGTCGCCCGCGGGCCCAGCTTGGCCTGCGCGCTCAGCAGCATCTGCGTCGAGATATCCAGCCCGAACAACGCGCAGCCGGGATAGCGGTCGGCAATGCAGGCCAGATTGCGCCCGGTGCCGCATCCGATTTCCAGCACCCGACCGCCCGGCGGCGGCGCAAGATCGGCAACCAGCCGGTCACGGCCCAGCAGGTAGTAGCGCCGCGTGATGTCATAGATCAGCCGCTGGTAACGATAGGTGCTGTCCATCAGCTCGGCATGAGACACCGTATCGGTCATTGTTGCGCGCCTTTCAGCTTGTACAGGTGAAATCCGCCGTAGATCGCCGACCGGTCGCGGGCAAAGCAGGCCAGCGACGTGTCGCGCTGGTACTGCCACAGGTCCAGCAGTTCGGGCGCCACCCGCCCGGGCAGGATGTCGTCGGCCCCGCCCGTGCGGAAAATCACCCGCGCGCCGGGCCGCGCCGTGCGGGTGATCTGTTGCCACAGCGCGTTCAGTTGCACGTTGTTCATCCAGTCCTGCGCATCCAGCAGCACAAAGGCATCCAGCGACGCGGGGTCCCGCTCGGCCAGCAGGTCAGTCATTGACCGGTTCAGGAACGTCACGTTGGCCGCCCCGTCTGCTACGGTTTCAAAATGCTGCGCCTCAAGGTAGGGCGGCACTGAACGCGGTGTGCCGGGCTCGTAACTGCGGCCAAAGGCTTGCCAGGCAAAGTAATTGTCGCGGATCGGAAAATCGCAGGCCAGCTTGCGCACGCGTTCCTTGAGCACCACCAGAACGTCGCCGTCCCCATCGGCAGCCAGCTTGTCATATTGCGCCGGCGGAATGCCCAGACCGAACAGCGACGCCCGCCGCCGCGCCAGCCACCGCACCGGACGCGCGTCCAGCAGCGGCGCGATGCGGGTGTCGTGGAACTGTTTTTGCGCCTTCAGGCTTGGCGCTTCCAGCAGCGGACGGTAATCCAGACCGGCGAGCCACGACACGCCATGCACCAGACCCAGAAACCGGCCCAGCAGGCCGAATTTGTGCAAGCCGCGCGCGAACATGGTGATCCGGCGGCGGCCCATCACGCGGCTCTCCCAAAAGGCGCGAGTGTCGCTGTCCAGCACCGGGGCCAGTTTGCGGTCGTAAATGTCCACATTGGCGGCACCGTCGCCCCGCCCGAAGAACGCGAAAAACTGTGCTTGGGACAGATGCGTCGCCGCCGCCACCTTCAGCCGCCCCAGCGCCACATGTGCAGGCGACAGATCCACCGCGGTTACCGATCCGGGTTGCGCGGTCAGATAGGACATCGCGTTGCACCCGCCCGACGCGATGCAGAACACATCCTGCCCCGGTTGCAGGTCCAGCGCCGCCATGTCCACCACCGGATCTTCCCAGATCTGCGGATAGACCAGCCCCTGAAACAGCCGTGAAAAGATCCGTTCCAGAAAACCGGTCGAGTTCAGCGCCGCATTCTGGTGAACGGCAGCGCCCAGTTGGTCTGCAATGTTGGGAATATCGGTCATAGGGGCTATGCCACCTCTTTGTCTTTGGTCAGGGTATCCGTGCGGCGTGCCATGCGCCGTTTTGGGGGCCGGGCGTCGCGGGCGCGCATGAAGCCGGCCCAATCCAGCAGCCGCAGCGTGCCGTCTGCGTCTTCGACCACGGCCGTGCAGCTTTCGACCCAATCGCCGGTGTTGATGTAATCCAGCCCGTCGATCTTGCGGATGCACGCGCTGTGGATGTGCCCGCAGACCACACCGTCAAAGCCATTGCGCCGCGCCTCGTCGGCCAGAACGTGTTCGTATTCGCTGATAAAGCTGACGGCTTGTTTGACCTGATGCTTGGCCCATTTGGACAACGACCAGTATTGCCCGCCCCACAGCCGTTTCATGCGGTTCAGCCAGGTGTTCAGCCAAAGGGCAAATCCATAGGCGCGGTCGCCCAGATGGGCCAGCCATTTGGCATTGACCACGATGCTGTCGAATTGGTCGCCATGGGTCACCAGCAACCTGCGGCCATCCGCCGTGACATGGGGCGCTGTTTTCACCACCTCGACACCGCCGAAATGGGTGCCCGGATAAGCACGCAACACCTCGTCGTGGTTGCCGGGGATGTAGAAAATCCTGGCCCCGTCATGCGCCCGCGCCAGCAGCTCTTGCACCACGTCATTGTGGCTTTGCGGCCAGAACCAGCCGCGCCGCAACCGCCATGCGTCGATGATGTCACCGATCAGATAGATCGTATCGGCCTGATTGTTCGACAGGAAATCCAGCAGGATCTCTGCCTGACATCCGGGTGTTCCCAAATGAACGTCGGATATAAAAATTGTCCGGTGCCGCATTGACCCGTCCGCGTCTGATCTCTGTTGCCAGCGGCTTAGTGCAGCTACGCATCGGAAATGTGACAGTCTGCAAATTTCAGGCCGGGCTGGCGGGGACGGGCCGACCGCAGTTGCATTGCGCAAGGGGGGCACGGTAGGTGTTGGAGGACAAGCCGAAAGGTACCGCCTGTGACCCACAGCAACCCGATCTTGATGTCCCGCACGCGCCCCACGCAATTGGCCGTCGCACCATGAGCCGCATCCTGATCACCGGCGCCACCGGCTTTGTCGGGCTGCCCGTGGCGCAGCAACTGGCGGCTCTCGGGCACGACATCACCTGTGTCATCCGCGCCGGGTCCGAGGCGCGGCTCGAAGGGGTGCAGGCGCAGATCGTGACATGTGACGACCTGTTTGCCCAAAGCGCGGATTGGTGGGCGCAGCAGATGGCCGACATTGACACCGTTGTGCATCTGGCATGGTACGCCGAGCCGGGCAAATACCTGACAAGCGTGCGCAATCTTGACTGCCTGACCGGCACATTGGCCATGGCCAAGGGCGCGACAGAGGCCGGGGTGCGCCGTTTTGTGGGCGCAGGCACCTGTTTTGAATACGACCTGTCGGTGGGACATCTTTCGGTCGACACGCCACTGGCCCCCGAAACTCCTTATGCAGCGGCCAAGGTTGCGGCTTTTACCATGCTGACTGCATGGTGCGCCACCGCTGGCATCGCATTCCTTTGGGCGCGGCTGTTCTACCTGTACGGCGATCGCGAGGATGCGCGGCGGCTGGTGCCGCAATTGCACAACAAACTGGCGCGCGGCGTGCCGGTCGACCTGACGCGCGGCACCGCCTTGCGTGACTATATCGACGTACAAGACGCGGCGGCGCTGCTGGTCAAGGACATCACCGGCACGCGGACCGGTCCCACCAACATTTGCAGCGGGCAGGGGGTGACCATCCGTGCACTGGCCGAAGGCATCGCCGACCAATATGGCCGCCGCGACCTGCTGAACTTCGGGGCCTATCCCGAGAACCTGACCGATCCACCGGTGATCGTCGGGGTGCGCAATGACGATAACCTATCCACAAGTGACGGCTAAGGTTGCTTTACACACCTCCTCGTTCACAAGCGGGCGGTGGGGCCTTGCAATCAAGCCAACGCACGTCAAACTACATCCCCCAATACCTAATCCGCCTATCTTAACGTCGAGAATGTGACAGGACTTTCACGTGAAGCACCGTGTTGCGCCTTCTCCAGAACGCAGGCTTGCGGAGTGGCCAGAAAACTTGAATCAGTCAGGGAACTGTGCAACCAGTTGTTAACGGTAATGCGGCATTCAGCCGGCCGATCTCACGACATGCATTAGGATATACCCAGAATGGCAAGTTTTACGGCAACCAAGTCAATCACCTATTCTAAAACAGATGCACAAGCCCCGTCTGTTCAGGACGGTCCTTTCAATCTCGACGATGGTGATGCGGATACAACTTTCGAGCTGGGTGACACCACCACGGCGGGCGGTTTTCCGATCTCTTATATCGGCACCATGGTGATCGACGGTGTGACCTGGCCAGTCTTTGAATACACTGACTTTCCGGATTTCGTGACTGTTTTTATGACACAAGACCCCGTGAGCACTCCCGCGAGCCTGGCGTTGAACTCAGGAGATGTCTATGCAGTTCCGTGCTTTGCCAAGGACACGATGATTGCCACATCCGCTGGTGAAGTCGCAGTTCAGGATCTGCAAATCGGTGATTGTCTGATCACGGCAGATGGCGCCGAAACCCGCGTCAAATGGGTCGGCCACCGCACCATTATGCCGATGTTCGGTCTGGCCAAGCGCAACGAGCCGGTCAAGATCGCCGCAGGCGCGCTGGGCGAAAATGTCCCCACACGTGATCTGGTCGTCACCGCAGACCACGGCATGATCCTGAACGATCTGATCATCAATGCGTCGGCTTTGGTCAACGGCACCAGCATCCGCTTTGTGAAGCCTGCCGAACTGGACACCCACTTTACCGTCTATCACATCGAGACCACCGCCCATGATGCGATCCTGGCCAATGGTGCGGCCTCCGAGACGTTTGTCGACTATGTGACCCGCCAGTCTTTTGACAATTATCAGGAATACCTGGACCTGTACGGCGACGAGCTGCCCATCGCGGAAATGGACCGCCCGCGTGTGTCCGCAGCGCGGCTGTTGCCGCCCGCGATCCGCGCATGGCTGGACGCGCGTCAGGTCGCATGATCTGATCCTTGCCACATTGAAAGCCCGGACCGCATCCCGTGGTCCGGGCTTTTTCATGACCGCGGCCCATGCATACGTGAACCGCGGGGGTTGAGTCCGCTGCGCGAACCTGAAAACGTCTGCCGCAGACGACACTCCCCTTTTTTGCCTTAGGCTCCCAGTCCATGCCCGACGCCACTTCCTTTGATTGCAAGGCCGCTCTGACATCCCATCTGATCGCGGCGCGTGATATTCTGGTGGCACCGCACAGGTTGGAGGCGTCAGACAACCCGGTGCGCATGGGCGTTGTCGCCGCATTGCGCAGTCTTGGCGCACAGGCACAGGCGATCCCGCTGTATGACGCTGTGCTGGCGACGGCACCTGACTTTCAACCGGCCTTGATCGGGCGTGTCGATGCCAGCATGGCGGCGGGCGATCTTCAGGCGGCGTTGTCCTATATCACCGCCGCCCTGGCGGTGATGCCGGGTGATGCGGCGCTGCTTTTGAAACGGGCCACGGCGCTGCGGACGCTGGGACAGACGGCACAGGCCCAACAGGTGCTGGGCGCGCTGGCGACCGATCCCGCGACCACGCTGCAACAAAAACTGGCCGTCGCACGCGGGCTGATGGCGGTGCGGGATTTTGCCGGGGCCGACCGCATCTTTGCACAGGTGCTGGCGAAAAACCCAAAGGCCGAACCGGCATGGATCGGCAGGGCGGACGTGGCGCTGGCCATGGGCGACCCACCTCTTGCAATCGCGCGGTGCGAGCTGGGGCTGGAACAGCTTGGTGCAAACAGCGCATTGCAGCAAAAGCTGGCCAATGCCCTGCAACGCATTGGCCGCACCGACGAGGCGATCGGGATTTTGCAGACCTTGCTGCGTCAGGCCCCCCACAGCACGGCGGTGCAGGTCGCGCTGGCCGCTGCCCTGCGCGCGGTGGGCCGGTCGGACGAGGCGGCCGCGATCTATACGGCGATCCTGGACCTGACCCCGTCGCATCGCGGTGCCCTGACAGCACAGATCGAAATGGCGCTGCTGGCCGGTGACATGGACGCAGGGCTGGCGGCCTGCGATCTGGCGCTGTCCCGTCTGGGGGCCGACGACCCCGAGATTGCGCGCCGCAAGGGGCAGATCTTGCTGCAATCGGGGCAACCCGCCGAAGCTTTTGCCGTGTTGTCCGCCCTGCGGTCCGACGCGCCGCCCGCATCGCCCGTACATCTGCAAGCCGCGCGCGCCGCACTGGATGCCGGGGAGGTGGCCGCGGCGCAGGCGATCTTTACCGAAATCCTGCAATCCGACCCCACCAACACCCAAGCCATCCTGGGTTTGGCCGAACTGGCCGAGACACGCGGCGATGTCGTGGGGGCGATGGAGCTGCTGGAACAGCACATTCAGGCGGCGGACTGAATGGACCGCCCAAAACCGACCCTGCGCGCTGCCGATCCCGACATCGTGCTGAAATACTGTGACCTTGCGCTGAAGCTTGACCAGTCGGACCGCGCACAGGCGGTGCTGGCGAAGGCGACGCAGCGGCTGGAACATTGGTCATCCCCGCAACTTCTGCGGCTGATGCAGGTCGCGGAAAAGAACCGCGATTTCAAACTGGCCGCTGCGGCCTTTGCCGAAGCCACGGCGCGTGACACGGTATCATTGCCCTTGGCGACCTATGCGGTGAAGCTGGCGCATACCGCTGCCGACGCAAACCTGCTGGTCGGAGTGCGCCACTGGCTGGAAACGCACCTGCCGGAAAACGAGATTGCACGGTTCCGGTTGCAAAGTGACCTGTTGCTGGACGGCCCCGACGTGGCGCTGGCCCGTGCGCGTGCGGCGCGGGTCAAGATGCGCGCGCCGAACGAGGCCGCCGATCTGGTCGAGGTTCTGTTTCAGGCGGGCAAACGCAAAACCGTTCTGCGCTACCTGGGCTTTTGCCGTCGCCGCTGGCCCAATTCGTTCCGTTTTCTGGCGCTGCTGACCACCGCCTACCAACGCTTTGGCGCGCCGCAACAGGCGCTGGACCTGCTGGCCGCCTCTGCCGATCCGCTCAGCGCGCGGGTGCTGCGGATGCGCCTGCACATCCTGCTGGAAAGCAATCAGTTGGAAAAGGCCGACGCGTTGATTGCCCAAGCGGGCGACATCGGGGCCGCGTTGCTGAACCCGTTCCAGATGATGCGGCTGAAACTGGGCCGTGGCGAGATTGACGCCGCCAACGCGCTGGCGCGTGTGGTGTCGTCGGGCATGGGGCGGGGCGGCGGTGCCAATTCCAAGTTTCGCGCGACCCACATCGGCGCCTTGCTGAACGAGGCGCAGTTGTTCCTGCGCTCGAACGACGGCTTGTCGCCCGATATGTCGCCCGAGCTTGAGCGGGTGTTCTTTCACCCCGCCAAGCTGGCGCTGGACCGCTGGCAAGGCACCGTGCCGACGGGCGCGGCACCTGCCGGTGCCCCCGACATTCCGCGCCGCGTCCTGCAATACTGGGACACCGCCACCATCCCACCCGAGGTCGCGGCGGTCATGCAAAGCTGGCAGGATCTGCCGGGCTATACCTATCATCGCTACGACAAGGCGGGCGCCATCACCTTTCTCAAGGACCGCTTTGACGCGGCCCACGTACAGGCGTTTCGGATGGCCAACAACGTGGCCGAAGAATGCGATTTCCTGCGGCTGTGCCTGCTGCTGGCAGATGGCGGCATTTACACCGACGCCGATGACATGCTGGTGGGGGATATTGATGCCCTGCGGGTGCTGGGGCGCGGGGTCGTGCTGTTTCGCGAACCTGTGATCGGGTCGATTGCCAACAACCTGATGATGGCGCGTGCCGGTCACCCGCTGTTGCAAATTGCCGTGGACATGGCGCGCGCATCCCTGCTGGCGCGCGAGAACGACAACACATGGGCCAAGACGGGGCCGGGTCTGATCTCGCGGGCGACAGCCGCCTATATCGCGCAGACTCCCGCCGATCAGGTGCCGCAAAACCTGTGCCTGCTGCCAGGCTATGTGGCGTCCACGCAAATTCAGGCGCATGTGCGGCTGCCCTACAAGGCGACGCCGGCCTATTGGAACAGCAACGACGGCGCGACCCCGCCCGAATTGCGTAAGGTGCTGCACGCCATGGCCGCGACCGTCTAAAGCCGGCGGGCTAAAGTTCGGGCAGGCACACGCCTGTATAATATTTGTTGGTCTGGTTCAGCATCCGCGATGGGCGGTTCGGCGGGCGGCAGGCCACCACGGACAGCCCGTCGCGGTTGCCCGGCGCATAGGCAAGGGTGGCTCCTTTGGGGTCAAGGCTGGCGGTTTCGCCGGGGGCCAGGGTCACCTGTTGCGCGCAGGGGGTTGGGTTTTGCTCGTCCGGCGCGCACAGGCCGACCACAATCGGAAAATCACAGGTGTTGCTGACCCGGCTGGGCTGTGTTTCGCCGCGCACCCCTTGGGTGCATTGGTTTACATCCGCCCGCAGGGCTATCATGGAGTACGACCCCGTCACGCGGTAAAGCAGCGGTGGCAGCGCAAAGGCGGTGACCATCGAAATCACCACCACCGCCCAGACGGGTATACGCCGCGGACGGTCCTGACGCTCGAACACAAAATACAAGAAAAACCCCACGAACAGGCCCAGAAATACCATGCCTTCGGTGACTTCGGGCAGAAAGGGGATCGTGCGCCAGAACCGGGCAATCATGTCAAAGAAAGGGGGGCCGACATAGGCCACCAGTGACCCGAACAGAACCGAGGCCCACAACGGCATCGGGCGCCGCGGATCGCGGCGCACAGGGACACGGCGTGACAGGATCGCGGCCAGAATGCCAAGGACGACCCCGCTTGCACTGATTTCTGGCATCGCCAACCCTTGGAATTGATCTGGGGGTCAGCGTGCCCGAATGCACGGCTTTGCACAATAGATAGTGACTGGCGGAAGGGACCCCCTCTGCGCGAAGGGGCCCGGTCCGGATGTGGTTACTTGGGCTTCTTGCCCCCGATTGACAGGTCGTTCTTGCCCGACAGCGAATTGGCTGTCGCCAGAACTTTTGGCTTTTCCTGTTTGGGTTTCTTGGTTTCTTTATTGCCGCGCTTGCTGTTGTTGCCTTTGGCCATGGAATGTCCTTCCAAAATGCAGCGATCCGGTGCCACAATGGCACAGGCCTGGCTGCGGTCGATCATCGCCTGCCCGTCATAAGGCCCGCGATGCTGTCTTCTGATTTCGAGTGGTGTCGTCTTGTGATCGCGTCGGCGCGTCGTTTGGTCGTGACTACAATATATACGTCTTCAAGCGCAAATTCGAGCACCCCCAAGAAATATTTCTGGGCAAGCCGGCCTTCAAAGCGGCAGCTTGATCCAGAAATCGCTGCCTTCACCCACGACCGAATGCAGGCCCACGGTGCCGTTCATCTGCTCGGCCATCGCCTTGGCAATGGACAGGCCAAGACCGGTGCCGCCGATGCTGCTGGAATCCGACGAATCCACCCGGAAGAACTGTTCAAAAATCTGCTCATGCAGCGCCGCGGGGATGCCACACCCTTGGTCAACGATGTGGACGGTCACGTCGTCGTCGGTTGTGGCCACCGCAACCTCGACCTTGCCTTCGGGATCGGAAAACTTGATCGCGTTCGAGATAAAGTTCGACATGATCTGCACAAACCGGTCCCGGTCCACCAGGATATCGACGCCCGGCACATCCGAGGTCAGCGCAAGCGCAATCCCGTGGCTGTTGGCAAAGCCCTGGTTGTCGGAAATCACCTGTTCCAGCAGCGGCTCAAGCGGGTGGCGGGCCATGTTGAACCGCATCTTGCCCGAGATCATCCGGTCGATGTCCAGCATATCGTCGATCAGCTTGCGCAGCCGGTCGCTGTTGCGCAGCGATACCGACACCATCTTTTTTACCTTGTCGGGCAAGGCCCCGATCATCCCGCTGTCAATCAGCTTCAAAGACCCCTGAATAGATGTCAGCGGCGTGCGCAGTTCGTGGTTGATGGTCGAGATGAACTCCTTGGTCATCCGCTCGATCCGTTTGCGTTCTGTGATGTCGCGCGCGATGCCGACAAACACCTTTTGGCCATCGCGCCGAATTTCGGCAAAGGCGAATTCCAGCGGGAAATCCGCCCCCGATTTGCGCCGCCCCTGAATCTCGCGGGCCACACGCTTGTCGGCGTCGCTTAAACCTCTGTACTCCTGAATAAGCGCAGCCAGTTGTTCGGTGTTGCCGCCGTCCAGAAGCACGCTGAAATGCCGCCCAAGCACTTCGGCCTCGCGATATCCGAATATGTTTTCAGCAGCAGTGTTGAACGACAGGATTGCCCCCTGAAGATCAATGGTGATGATACCGTCGACGATGTTGTTCAGCACCGTTTCGGTGTGTTCGGCCAGCTCTCGGATCTCGATTTCGGTCTGCCTGTCTTCGGTCACGTCAAAATTGATGCCGGTGATCCGTGTCGGGCGTTTCTGGTCATCGAACACCACCCTGGACACACTTTTGACGATACGCTCACCACGGGTCTTGTGATGGATGCGATATTCGTCCTCCAGCACATTGTCGTTGGGGCTGAGCGCCAGTTCAAGCAACTGCTGGTTGCGCGATACATCATCGACATGAACGGCGTTTTTCCAGACGTCGACATTGATTTCTGTCCCGGGTTCTACGCCAAAGATATCGTAAACGGTGTCATCCCAAAACGTCGTGTCCGTCTCGATGTTCCACTCCCAGACGCCGATGTGGCCCGCGTCCAGCGCCAGCGCCAGCCGCTCCAAGGTACGCTCCAGCTTGGTTGCGCTTTCTTTCAGTTCGGTGACATCCGTGAGTACCGCCATATAGCCGTTGACCCGTCCCCGATAGTCATGCAGCGCACTGCACGAAACTTCGGTCCAGAACTCTTGGCCCGTGCGCGTATAGTGCAGGATTTCGGCCTCGAAATCCTGTTCAAGCGCCAGCGCGGCGTTCAGTTGCGCGACGGTTTCCATATCGGTCTTGGGGCCATACAGAAAGCTGGCCGGCCTCTTGCCCATGACCTCATCCGACGCAAAACCGGTCATCCGGGTTAAGCCGTCATTGATCCATTCGATGCGTCCGCGCACATCGGTGATAATCACACCGTTTGTGGTCTGGCTGGCCACCTGCGACAGCCGCTTTAGCTGGGCGGTGCGCAGGCGCACGCGTTTTTCCAGCGTGTCCTTCAGGTCGGACAGCACAGCAAAGTCATGCGCGATCTGTGCGCTCATTTCCCGCAACGAGGTCGACAGCATCTCGTATTCCTGAATGTTGCTTTTGGGAAAGGTCGGCGGGCTTTGGTCGCCTGCGGAAATCGCCTGACTGACCCGGCTGCTCAGTTGTGCAAGATTGCGAATGGTGCGGGTCGTCATCATGCTAAGCATTTGCACCAGCAAGGTCGAAAACAGCATGATCACCGCAAGTGCAAACATGTCGTTCCGGCTGCTTTGGGCTAGTTTCGCCACCATCGGTGCGACGGCACTTTCGGCGGTGATCACATAGGGCGCTCCGTCGATGTCAAGCGGCAGAGATTTGACAAAGCGGCCGGCTGCGGTGCGTTGTAATTCAGCCATATCGCCTTGCGGTTCCCACCGTTGCATCCCTTCTCCGGCGTCGACCGTCTGTTGTTCAAAGCTGCGAAGCGTTCCGTGTTGGGCGACAAGGTTGCCCTGCGGGTCCAGAATGCCAACCGTAACCCCCGTCTTGCTGTCGATCAAAGCATCGACCTTGGCCGCGGCGCGGTCCAGCGTGGATTGCAAATCAGCCCCACCCGAACCGCCGTCTATCACCTGTTTCAGGTCTTCTCGGGTCAGCAACAGCACCAGTTGCAGCGTTTCCGAAACCTTTAGCCTTTCGGTCGCAAACAGGTCGCGGCTGCCCAACACAATCAGCGCGGCCCCGACCACCGTCACCAGAAACATAAGCACCGCAAAGACGACGCCCGTATAGGACACGCCCAGCTTCGGGTGGTTGCGACCTATCGGGCTTAGCGCCAACCCCACCACGATGAACGTCGCAATCGAGGCATTCATCACACCGTTGGCAGATTGCTTAAGCGCGATCATCACCGCCGAGTCCAGCGGCAGATCCAGCGGTTTCCAATACAATATGGCAACCAGGGGCCCGCCGATCACCAGCCAGAACGCGGCATCCGACAGCACCAGATTGTTGATCCGCCGCATGGTCAGCCTGACGCACAGGATCTCAAGCGTCATGATCAGCAGGACGTAAGGATGGCCCCAGTTGAACCAAGTGTAGGCGCCTGCCACCGCCGCCACGATCAGGCCGGGCAGCAGGCCCAGAAACTGAAGCGCCAGCAATGCGGCGACCGATCCGAAAATGAACGCAACCGAGAAGGAAATGGCCAGTTCGAAATAGATGCCGGCAAGCGCGGCCATGGACAGCAACACAGTTGCAATCAGGGTTTGGACAGGGACGGTCGAACTGCCTCGTCTCATATTTTGCACGGCCTCAAAGAACTAAGTTTTGTTAAAGTTTCTTGCCCGCCGTTGTTTGCGGGAGGTTTTGTTTGACTTTCCCTTGGTCTGGCTGCGCCGCCAAGGGCACAAACGTGCTGTAACCCTAGAAAACGATGACCTGTTGCCTGATCTCGACATACGGCAAGACCTGCAAGTCATCTGACTGGGATAGGCGGCGCACCCTGGTTTTGCACCAAATGCCATAGGTGATTTATGCGCCGCGACGGCGCCCCAAGCGTCTAAGCCACAGTCACTGCGCGCCTAGGTTCGCATCACCTGAACCGACTGATACAGCATTTCGGCCGGCGCCTGGGAATCCAGAAACGCGATGTCATAGGCATCGCGGCCCACGGCGATCACTGCCGTACTGTCGGCGCTGCACATGCCGGTGGCGTCGACCAGATGCCATTTTCCGTCCAGCCAGACCTCGGTCATGGCATGGAAATCGGGGGGCGTCACATCGGGGCTGAATGCTGCGACCATCCGCGCCGGTATCTGCGCGGCCCGGACCATTGCGCACATCAGGTGGGCATAATCGCGGCACACGCCCTGACGGCCGGCAAAGGTTTCCAGCACGTTGGTGTCCGCGTCCGAACTGCCCGGCACATAGGTCAGGTTTTCTTCGATCCAGTTGCGGATCGCCGCGACCTTCTGACCACCCGACAGGTTGCCAAAGCGACGCTCGACAAAGGTCACGAACTTGTCCGACTGACAATAGCGCGACGGGCGCAGATAGGGGGCAACCGGCCCCGGGATCAGATGCGCGGGCACCGCGTCCAATCGCTCCAGCACAGCGGGGGGGCGGGTAATCTCGACCTGAGCGTGATAGTTCATGGTCAGTTCGGTCCACGGCACCTGCGCCCAGATCCGTTCGCCCACATCCGAATCTCCCGCAATGCGGTTGATGGGAATATCGCCCAGATACAGGTTTTCGTGCAGCACGTCCTGACCGTCATAGCGCGCCGCCTCGATGGCCAGAAAAATGGTGTTGGGCCGCATGAAACGGTATTGCATCGCAACGTCGATCTGAATGCGCATCCTGTGTCCCTTCTGGCCTTGATCTGTCAAGCTGTCAGAAGACCTCCGGTGTCTTCCGCTTTTGCGCCTAGCGTGTCGTGGCACATGCCGCAACGCGTGAAGCGGGTGCAGCGCATGTGCTTTCATGAACTTATTTCGAAACGTGGGATTTTCGAGCACAGTTGCTGGGGTTTCCAGATTTTAACGCGAAAACACGCAAAATATTCACCCGTAAGCTTCGCGTAAGCTTCGGGTGGTCAACCGCACACAATTAAACTGTGCGGAAGCTCCCAATGATCTCTCTCCAAACCCTTAGAACCCGACTGTCCGACCTGCGCGGCGCGATAGCAATCTCGCCGCTGTTGCTGACGGTTCTGACCATCGCCTTTGTCTTTGTTGCCGACAACGGGACTTTCTGGTCCACGGCCACACAGATCTTCTCGGGGCATCCGTTGTCCTATGCAGGCTACATGCTGGCGGTGTTTTCCCTGACGCTGGCGCTGTTCAGCCTGTTCGCCTATCCGTGGACGGTCAAGCCGTTCCTGGGCTTTATCGTCATCCTCAGCGCCATCACTTCCTATTACGTCGACGCGCTGGGCGTGATCATCGACCGCGACATGATCCAGAATGTCATGGTGACCACAATTGCGGAATCGCGTCACCTGATCACGGCGGGTTTCGTGATCCACGTGCTGATCTATGGCGTGCTGCCGGCACTGGTGCTGGTCTGGGTCCGCATCAAACCGCTGGGTCGCATCCGCACGGCGGTCATGCCGGTGATGACCTGCGTGGTCAGTTTGGCGTTGGCCGCAGGGTTGCTGATGGCCGACCTGAAATCCTATTCCTCGATCCTGCGCGAGCGTAAGGATTTCATGAGCAGCTACCAGCCCGGCGCACCGCTGGTCGGTGCGATCCGCTATGCGCGCATGGTGTCACATACGACAAACGTAGAAGTCGCCAGCATCGGCACCGACGCGCACAAGGGGCCGGCCTATGACGGGGCCACCAAACCCATGCTGACCATCGTCGTGGCCGGCGAAACCGCGCGCGCCCAGAACTTCAGCCTGAACGGCTATGGCGTTGACACCAACCCCGAGCTGGCAAAGCTGCCGATCATCAACTTTACCAACGCCCATTCCTGCGGGACCGCCACAGCCGTGTCGCTGCCTTGCATGTTCTCGAAATACACCCGGGATGAGTATTCCTATGAAAAGGGCATCTCGACCGAAAACGTGCTGGACGTGATCCAGCACGCCGGTCTGAACGTGGCGTGGTGGGACAACAACACCGGCGACAAGGGCAACGCGAAACGCATCGACATGCGGTCCTTCACCAACGAACAGGACCCCCGTTTTTGCGATGCGGGCGAATGCATCGACGGCGTGTTCATGGACGCGCTGAGGGCCTATGCCGACAGCATCACCGAAGACACCGTTCTGGTGCTGCACCAGATGGGCAGCCACGGGCCGACCTACTACCTGCGCTATCCGCCGGAATTCGCGCGCTTTGCCCCGTCGTGCAACACCGCTGAATTCAAAAGCTGCACGCCCGAGGAAATCACCAACGCCTATGACAACACAATCGCCTACACCGATCACATCCTGGCCCAGACCATCGACCTGCTGAATGCCCACGACCGGCTGGCCACGTCGCTGATCTATATGTCGGACCACGGGGAATCGCTGGGTGAAAGCGGGTTGTACCTGCACGGCTCGCCCTATTTCATGGCGCCCGAGCAGCAAACCCATGTCCCGATGATCCTGTGGATGTCCGAGGCGTACAAGAACCGCTTTGGCATTGATGAATCCTGTGTCGCCGACCAGAAGGACAAGCTGCTGTCCCATGACAACCTGTTCCACTCGCTGTTGGGGATGCTTGACATTCAAACCGCCGAACGCGATCCCGAACTGGACATCTTCGCGGCATGCAAACTGAAAACGCAGGTGGCCGTAAATGAATAGCAACACCCAAACCCCGCGCCAAAAGCCCGCCCGTGTCAGCGGTGTGGCCCATGTGTTCGCCGCCGCAGGCTATTCTGTGGGAGGCTTACGAAGACTGTGGCAGGAGACCGCGTTTCGGCATATTGTGACGGCTCTGCCCGTCTGCGGTGTGCTTCTATATGCCGTGGGCGCAAGCTTTATTGACTATTGCGTCCTACTGATCCTGTTTTCCTGCCTCATCGCGGTCGAGGCGTTGAACACGGCAATCGAATGTATTGTCGACCATCTGGCCCCCCAATGGGAGGAGTTCGCACGCGACGCAAAAGACCTTGGGTCGCTTGCGACGATGTGCCTTCTTTTTGCCAATGGTGTTTTTCTGGTCGCAGTTGTCCTACGTTCCTATGTATTGGCCTGATGTCCTGACCTGAAAGTTTACTGATGAATATGCTGAAAATCGTCGCGGTTCCCATGCACAAAGAGGGCCGCAAATTCGTCGCCATCTTTGCCGCGATTGCCGTTGTTCTTGGATTGCTGTGGGCGCCGCTGTTCTGGGTTGGCGCGGGCGTGACCGTGTGGTGCTATTACTTCTTCCGCGATCCGGTGCGGGTGATCCCGCAACAGCCCGGTCTGGTGGTGTCGCCCGCCGATGGCATCGTGTCACTGATCCAGGATGTCGTCCCCGAAGAGGGGCTGGGTCTGGGCACCGAACCGCTGACCCGCGTGTCGGTGTTCATGAACGTTTTCAATTGCCACGTGAACCGCGCGCCCATCGCGGGCAAGGTGCTGCACATCATCTACCGTCACGGCAAATTCGTGAATGCCTCGCTGGACAAGGCCAGCATTCACAACGAACGCAACAGCCTGACCATCGAAGCCCCCGATGGCACCCGCATCGGCGTGGTGCAGATCGCGGGTCTTGTGGCGCGGCGCATCGTCTGTTTCGTCAAAGAGGGCGACAGTCTGCAAGCGGGCCACCGCTTTGGCCTGATCCGCTTTGGCAGCCGTCTGGATGTCTACCTGCCCAAAGGCGTGTCGCCGCTGGTCAGTGTCGGACAAACGGCTGTCGCCGGTGAAACCATTCTGGCCGATCTGGCCGACCCCACACGTCAACGCGCAGGCATCGCCGAATGACCGAAACACCCCCCCGCCTCAAACTGCGCCACATCGTGCCCAGCATGGTCACGGTCTTTGCCATCTGTGCCGGCATGACCTCGATCCGCATGAGCCTGGACGGGCGCATCGAAATGGCGCTGTATTTCATCCTGATCGCGGTGTTCCTGGACGCCGCCGACGGCAAACTGGCGCGCTTTCTCGACAGCGCCAGCCCTTTCGGCGCCGAACTGGACACGCTGGCCGATTTCTTCAACTTCGGGATCGTGCCGGGCATCTTGCTGTACAACACGCTGTACATCGGCACCGCGGATTCCAACCTTGGGTTTCTGGCCTGTCTGGTGCTGGCCGTCTGCTGTGCTCTGCGGCTGGCGCGGTTCAACCTGTCGGCCAAAGCCACCGATGTCACGCTGAAGAAAGACGACCACTTTGTCGGTGTCCCGGCCCCCGCGCTGGCCTGTCTGGCGCTGATGCCGGTGTTCTTCTACCTGCACGGCTGGACCGAGACCAACTTTCCACTGCTGCGCGCGGCCTATATCATCGGCGTCGGCTTTCTGGCGATCAGCACGATCCCCACGATTTCGATCAAACACGCCAGCATCAAACGCGCGCACCTGTCGTTCGCGCTGGTGGGGGTGGTGGCGCTGGTCGTGTGCCTGATGGTCTATCCGTGGCCAACACTGATCGTGGCCAACTGTCTGTATCTGGCCTCGTTGCCCTATTCCTATCTGGCGCAGGAAAAGCGAAAGAAACGGCAGGAAGACAATGCGCATCCTTCTGATTGAGGACGAGGCGGCGCTGGCCCGGCCGCTGAAAGAGCATCTGGAAGCGGACCAGAACATCGTCGAATGGTTCGGCACACTGGACGAGGCCGACGCCGCCATCCGCACCACCGACTACGACGTGGTGCTGCTGGACCTGCAATTGCCCGACGGCGACGGGCTGGGGTTTCTCAGCACGCTGCGGGGCAGGGCGCTGCGCACCCCCATCATCATCCTGACCGCCCGCGACAAGGTGTCGGACCGCATCGACGGGCTGAACCGCGGTGCCGATGATTACGTCATCAAACCCTTCGATCTGGACGAGGTCAAAGCCCGCATTCACACCGTCTGCCGCCGCAGCGCCGACCAGATCGCCCAGACCGTGCAACTGCGCGACCTTGTGGTGAACATGACCGACCACAGCGTCATTCGCGCAGGCCAGCCCGTGCGCCTGACCGCCAAGGAATGGGGCGTGCTCGAAGTGCTGCTGCGCCGCAAACCGCAGATCGTCGCCAGGGAAAACCTTGAAACCGCGATCTATGCCTACGGCGAAGAGGTCGAAAGCAACGCGCTCGAAGCGCACATAAGCCGCCTGCGCACCAAACTGGGCAAAGACCTGATTACAACGCACCGTGGCATGGGCTATGCGTTGAACCCATGATGCGCCCTCGCAAAAGCCTGCTGCAATCGCTGTTCTCCTCGCTGTTGGTGCCGGGGATCGTGGTGATGGCGCTGGGGGTGTTCATCGTCTACCACGTTCTGAAAGACGAATATGACGAGCTTTTGGACTCCAGCCTGTCCAGCAAGGCCCACCTGCTGATCGAAATCATCGAGGAAACACGCGCCCGGATCGGCGGCAACGATGCCACCGAACGGGCGTTGTCGCGTCTGCTGGCCTTTGAAAACGACGCCCGCGATCCGGCTGAACGCACCTTGTTTTGGTATCTCGACAGCACCGGCGCGGTCGTCGCGCGGTCTGCATCGGCCCAAGGGCTGTCCCCGCCCGCGCCGCTGGTGCCGGGGTTCAGCACCGCACAGCATCACCGTGTGTTCGTGCTGGCCCCACGGCGCGACGGGGCAGGCACCGTGATCGTCGCGGAACCCATGATCGAGCGCAACGAGGCGATCACCGACGTGGTCATCGGCGTGGTCGTCGGCTTTGGCCTGCTGGGGCTGTTGTTCGCCATCGCGTCCTTCTGGGCGGTGCGCCGGTCGGTCGCCATGATCGCCAAGCTTAGCGACAACATCGCGCAAAAGAACGAATACAACCTGTCGCCCATCGACCGGAACAACGCCTTTGTCGAAATCACCCCCGCCATCGACACGCTGGACACGCTGATGTCGCGGCTGGATGTCGTGCTGGCCGCCGAGCGTGCCTTTGCCACCAACGCGGCGCACGAACTGCGCACCCCCGTGGCCATCTGTCTGGCCCATGTCCAGCGGCTGCGCACCCAGTTGGCCGATCCGGCCCAAACAGCCAATGTCGCGGAAATCGAGGCCGGGTTGAAACGGCTGGTCCGCTTGATCGAACGGCTGCTGCAAATGTCGCGGGCGCAGTCCGGGCTGGGCCTGACTGCGGTGGGGGCCGACATCAACCCGGTCATTGCGCTGATGATGAACGAACTGCAACGCCGCGACGTCGTCCCCGATGCGCTGGTGCTCAAGCCGCCGACCGGCACATGGCCCAGCCGGATCGACCCCGACGCGCTGGGGATCATCCTGAGCAACGTGTTCGACAACGCGCTGAAATATGCCGCAGGGCCTGGGCCGACGGTTGTTGACGCCAGCCAGCACGGCAAGGTGGTCGTGTCCAATGACTGTGACCCGCTGACGCCCTCCGACCTGAACGCGATCAAGACCCGTTTCGTCCGCAAAACCACGCTGTCAGACGGGTACGGGCTGGGCCTGTCCATCGTACAGGATCTGTGCACCCAATCCGGCTGTACGTTTGAAATCTTCTCGCCGCGTGCTGGCAGTTCGCGCGGCTTTGCCGCCGTGCTGACACTGCCCCGCCAGCAGACCGGCGCACCCGGCGCGCAGGGTTGATTTTCCAAATGCCGCAACGGCGCGCGCGCGACCGGATTGAGTTTCCCCTGACTTGGCTGGCATGTATCGCTTCACGTCAAGTGGGAGGACACACGGCATGACAAACTGGGCATCACAGATCACCGATCGGATCACGCGCGAGACACATTTTGGCCGCGAGGGGCTGAAATGCTTTGCCGACAGGCCTGCGAACCTGAACGACATGCTGCAACAGGCCGTGGACCGCAACGCCGGTGGCGAGGCGCTGGTCTGCGACGATGTCCGGCTGTCCTACGAAGGACTTGACGCCCAAGTGGGGGCCGTGGCCGCAGGGCTGGCGGCCCACGGTGTGCAACAGGGCGACCGCGTGGCGCTGGTGTCGGGCAACACGCCCGAATTCCTGATCGTCTTGATGGCGGCCCTGCGCCTGGGGGCCATCGCCGTTCCGATCAACGTGCGCGAAGGCACGCCCGAACTTGCACATATCCTGAACGACTGTGGCGCCATGCTGCTGGTCCACGACACCGATGTCGCGGCCAAACTGCCCGCGCCTGATACGGTCACACAGATCAAGCATCGGTTTTGCATAGAGGGTGCCGTAGACGAATCGCGAGACTACGCCGCCCTGACCGCACATGACGCGCAGGCCAGTGCCGCCCATGTCGACCCCGAAGACACCGCCGTGATCCTCTACACCTCGGGGACAACGGGCCAGCCCAAGGGCGCGATGCTGGCGCATCTGAACATCATCCACTCGGCCATGCATTTCGAGCTGTGCATGGAGCTGGGCGCGCAGGAACGCTCGTTGCTGGCGGTGCCTGCGTCCCATGTGACGGGGCTGGTGGCGACGCTGTTCACCATGCTGCGCACCGCGGGGTGCAGCGTGATCCTGCGCGCCTTCAAGGCCGATACCTTTCTGGAACTTGCAGCCCGCGAGAAGGTGACCCAGACGCTGATGGTGCCCGCGATGTACAACCTGTTTCTGCTGCGCTGCAACGTTGCCGACTACGATCTGGATCACTGGCGCATTGGCGGCTACGGCGGCGCACCCATGGCGCATTCGACCATTGCCGAACTTTCCGAAAAGCTGCCCAACCTGACACTTGTCAACGCATATGGCGCAACCGAGCTTAGCTCGCCCGCGACCATCATGCCGCTGGGTCAGGGGCATATCCGCGCCGACAGCGTGGGACATGCCGTGCCCTGTGCCGAGATCCGCATCGTCGACGAGACGGGCCGCGACGTCGCCACCGGCGAACATGGCGAGCTGTGGATAAAGGGGCCGATGGTGGTGCCGGGCTATTGGAACAATCCCGAAAAAACCGCCGCCGAATTCCACGACGGCTTCTGGAAAAGCGGCGACGTCGGCTCGTGCGATGCCGACGGTTTCATTCAGCTGCACGACCGCCGCAAGGACATGATCATTCGCGGCGGCTACAACATCTACAGCGCCGAGGTCGAAAACGCGCTGACCGCCCATCCGGCGGTGATCGAATGCGCGGCCATCGGCAGACCCGATCCCGTGCTGGGCGAAAAGATGCAGGTGTTCGTGCACAGCGCGGACCCGACCCTGGATGCGGACGCGGTCAAAGCCTTTTGCGCGACCCGTCTGGCCGACTATAAGACGCCCGACTTTGTCACCTTCAGCGCCGATCCCCTGCCGCGCAATGCCAACGGCAAGATCGTCAAAAAGGCGCTGCGCGATATGGTCTAGTCCGCGCGCAGCCCGCCCACGATCAGACCGGCCAGCGACACCGCAATCTTGTCGCGGTCGGCGCGTGTCTGGTCGGGCCGCACGCGGTACCAGTCCACCAGCCCGTTCAGCGCCCCCATGATCACACGGCCCGCCAAAGCGACGCTGGGCACCGACAGCGTGCCCGCGTCCTGTCCTTGTTGCAGGACCGCACGGTACAGCGCCTCGTAGTCGTTGCGCATGGCGATCAGATCGGCCAGCACCTTGCGCTCTGCCTCGGTCGCCGAGCCGCGCAGGTACACGTCCACCCCCAGCCGGATGGTGCGCTGAAAGGGCAGGGTGTCCATCATCACGTGCCCGTGCGCTGTGGCCATGCGGGTCAGCTTCTCTGGGGCGGGAATGTCCTGTTCCAACAGCGGCAGAACTGCGTCAAAACAATATTCCATCGCCTGCCGATAGACGGCAAAGTAAATCTCGTTCTTGGACGCAAAGTGGTGGTAAACGCGCCCCTTGGTCGACCCCAGCACGTGCGCGATTTCGTCCACCGTCGCCTTTTCCAACCCGTGCTGCATAAAGCAGACCGCAGCCGCGTGAATGATCTGTTGCTGGCTTTCGATGCTGCGCCGCGACAAATGCCTGCCCTCGGGCGCGGAAGCTGGCTGCGACATCCTAAACCCGCGCCCCGCAGGTCGGATCATCCACCGTCAGGACGGTTCTCAAGGTCATTTTGAAATGCTCCGTTGCGTCACTTTTGGATTTGCATCCTACCAGCTTGACACCACCACAAAAGCGTTAATTGTAGAAACATACTCGTGGGAATGTTTTTGCCGGACCCTCTGCGCAAGGACAACACCACGGGACGTTATGGCTTTGCGCGGTAGGGGAGAACCGCCTTGAGGCTGCACAGGGCCATAATCCCATGAATATTTCACGGTTTCACGATACCCGCTCGGGAGGAGCATTTATGAAACGCAACACGACCAAGACTGTCATCACAACGCTTGGGGCCGCCCTGATCGCGGCCACGCCTGTCCTCGCCAAAGAGAAACTGAACTTTGCCTACGGCTATCCGAACAACTCGGCTGTCGGTCTGGCTGTCGACGACTATGCCGCCGCAGTCGAGGAACGCTCTGCCGGCAACATCTCGGTCACCGGCTTTGCCATGTCGTTGCTCAGCCTGCCCGAAACCAGCCCCGGCGTGCGCGACAGCCTGGCCGATGTGGGCTTTGTGCTTACGCCGTATTACCCGGCCGAATACAGCACCAACCTGTTCCTGCACGAACAGAACCTGCTGATCAATCTGGCCGAAAACCCCACCGGCAAAGAGCCGTTGGCCTTCACCGGTGCGATGCTGGAATATACGTTCAACAACTGCCCCGAGTGCATGGACGAATTCAAAGCCCAGAACCAGGTTTATACCGGCGGCGGCGTGACCCCGCTGTATAACATGCTGTGCAAAGACACGTCGATCACCACCATCGAAGACCTCAAAGGCAAGCGCCTGCGCGCCGGTGGCGCGGGCTTTGTCCGCTTTGCCGAACATTTCGGCGCCCAGGGCGTGCGCCTGCCGGTGAACGAAGTTTATGAAGCGCTGGATCAGGGCATTCTGGACTGCGCCATGCTCAGTGCGCCAGAGTTGACCAACTACAACCTGTACGAAGTTGTCACCGACATCACGCTGGATGTGCCGGGCGGTGCCTTTGCCGGCGTGGCCTCGGCCAACGTGAACGCCGACCGCTGGAAAGCCATGAGCACCGAAGACCGCGAGGCCCTGTTGTGGGGTGGCAGCGTCATGACGGCTGCGACAACTTGGAACTTCTACAGCGACGACAGCGCCGCTGTGCAGAAATCGCGTGATCTGGGCATTGCCTTCCACGAACCCACGCCCGAGCTTCTTGCAGCTGTGAAAGAGTTTGCAGCGCAGGATCTGAAAACCGTGTCGGGCCTTTTCAAGGACACCTACGGTGTTGAACGCGCGGAAGAGATTACCGCCGAATTCGCGCCGATCCTTGAAAAATGGTACGGTCTGGTTGGCGACATTTCCTCGCAGGAAGAGCTGCAACAGCTTTACTGGGATCAAGTGCTGTCCAAGGTCGATCCGGCCACATACGGCCAGTAATCCGATCCGATGACGGGGGCGCAGGCTGTGGCCTTGCGCCCCTTTTCCTATATCCGAACAAGGAAACTCACTGCGATGAAACCGATTGGTAAGCTCATCTCGTGGATGGTCGCGGGGGCCTCTGGCATCGCGGGCATCATGGTGCTTATGCTTGTGATCCACGTCACGCTTGACGTGCTGATGCGCTTTATGTTCTCGACGCCGCTTGATGCGACGATCCTGTATGTCTCGGCCTTTTACATGGTCGCCATCGCGTTCCTGCCGCTGGGGCTGGTCGAAGAAAAAGACAGCCACATCGCCGTGGAACTGCTGGTCGAAAAACTGCCCAATTCCGTTCAAAGCGTTCTGGCCTTTGTCGCGCTGCTGCTGACCGCCGTGGTCATGGCCGCCGTCGCTGTGCGCACAGGTCAGGAAGCCATGTCGAAATATGCAGCCGGGGCCTATTCCATCGAAGCCAGCGGCAAGGTGATCATCTGGCCCACCTATTTCGTGCTGCCCGTTGGCTTTGGCCTGATGGCGCTGGTGGCGGCGTGGAAGCTGATCGCCCTGTCGCTGGGCCGCGACAGTGGCCTGAGCATCCTGACCGTCGAAGACCCCTATCTGTCGAAAGAAACGCCTGATGTCTGAACTTCAAATCGCGGGCCTGTTCATCGGCGCCCTGTTTTTTCTGATCCTCATGCGTATCCCGATCGGTGTGTCGCTGATTGCCGTGTCCTTTGCCGGACTGTGGTCGATGTTCAACTGGAACATCGCGTGGGGATCGCTGGGCATCGTGCCCTATAACTTTGCCAACAGCTGGGTGCTCAGCTCGATCCCCGCATTCCTGCTGATGGGGTTCATCTGCTACCACACCAAATTGACCCAAGGGCTGTTCAGCGCGGCGCAGGTCTGGTTGTCGGGGCTGCCCGGCGGGCTGGCCATCGCCTCGGTCTTTGGTTGCGCGGGCTTTGCGGCGGTCACCGGCTCGTCCGTGGCCTGTTCGGCGGCCATGGGCAAGATCGCGGTGCCCGAGATGATCCGCCATCGCTACAGCGCCGAACTGGCCACCGGCACGGTTGCCGCGGCAGGCACCATCGGCGCGCTGATCCCGCCGTCGATCCTGATGATCCTTTACGGCATCATCTCGCGCCAGTCGGTCAGCCAGCTTTTCCTGGGCGGGCTGGTGGTGGGGGTCATCACCCTGATCGCCTATGTCCTGCTGATCGTGGTGCGGGTCAAACTGAACCCCGACCTGGCCCCGCCGGTCCACACCCAGGCCACCCGCGCCCAGAAGATCCGCGCGCTGGGCCAGACGTGGCCGGTGCTGCTGATCGTGATCGGTGTCTTTGCGGGCCTCTTTGGCGGCGTCTTCACCCCGACCGAGGCCGGAGCCATCGGTGCCACGCTGTCCGCGCTGGTGGCGCTGGTCTACCGCACGCTGACGCTCAAGGCGCTGCGCATGGCCGTTGTGGAAACCATCACCACAACCGCCGCCTTGCTGATCATTGCCGTCGGGGCCAGCCTGCTGACCCGTTTTCTGGCGCTGTCCGGTATTGGCGACGCGCTGTCGTCATCCATCCTGTCGTTCGGCGTGTCGCCCGTGCTGATCATGGTGGGCATCGTGGTTGTATACCTGCTGCTGGGCATGATGCTGGAACCCGTGGGGGCCATGCTGCTGACCCTGCCCGTGGTGCTGCCATTGGTGGACGAAACCGGCTTTAGCCTGCTGTGGTTCGGCGTGGTGCTGGTGAAGCTGCTGGAAATCGGCATGATCACCCCGCCGATGGGGATGAACGTGTTCGTGATCAAAGGCGTGGTGGGCAATATCGCATCGCTGTCCACCATCTTCAAAGGCGTGTTCTGGTTTGTCATCGTCGATCTGCTGATCGTGGCCGTGCTGATCGCCTATCCGGACATTGTCCTGTTTCTGCCGCAGATGTTCGCCAAATAGGACGGGGGGGCCGACCCTCCCGAGCCCAGGGCGGTTGCTTCACGCAGCCGCCCTTTTTGTGCCAGCGTGCTGAATGAACGAATTCTGCCGCATTCTTATTGCCACCGATACGTGAACAATCCCGCCCCAACGCTGCCGAGACGCAAAGGTTTCGCCTCAATTTTAGGAATATCCGGCCCCCTTTGCAATCATAGGGAGATCGGAGGGCGCCAGCTCTAACCCCTTGTTTATATGATCTGTTGCGCAGTCAAGCTTCGGCGTAATTCCCAGACAGTGCCTCAGTCCTGCCTCAAAGTTTAGTGAAAACTCCGGCAGTTGCCCAAGCCGGTCCAGCAGGATCGTTTCGGGTCTGTAACTAGTAGCAAGAGGTTATTATGAACTACATTACTCCCAAATTCGGGGCCCTGATGGGCGCCATGTTGGCCGTTGCAGCGCCCGCCTATGCGGCAGACACTGTAACGTCCAACCTTGGTGTGTCGGCCGTCGTTCTCGACACCTGCACGCTGAACGCAGCCACCGCGCTGTCCTTTGCCAGTATCGACAACAGCACGGCCACCTCGCAGGCCGTTCCCGGCTCGCTGGCCGTGATCTGCACGTCGACACGCAGCGACATTTCGGTCTCGCTCAGCGCAGGCGAGAACGCCAGCGGCGGCACCCGCCGCATGATCAGCACCGACGGCAATTTCCTGCCCTATTCGGTCTACGCGGACGCGGGTCACTCCAGCGCCATTGCCGCGGCTGAAAATATCTATTCGGGCGATGTCAGCGCCGCGATCCCGCTGGTCATTCCCGTTTATGGCCAGATCCCCGCAGGCAGCTACAACGCAGGCCTGTATTCCGACACCATTCTTGTCACGCTGACATACTGAGGAAAGGACAGGACATGAAACAGTCGAGCATCAAAACCACAGCCCTGCGGTCCATCGGTTTCGGCGCGGCCTTGCTGTCGCTTGGCCCGCTGGCCGCACCGGCGGCCCTTGCCGAAAGCCTGTCGGTCTCTCCGACCCGCATGGAAGTGCCCGCATCGAACCAGACCACGCTGACACTCAAGGCAGACGGCAAAGAAGCCTCGGTTCTGCAATTGCGCGTCATGGAATGGAAAGAGGGCCAGGACCCCAGCAAAATGAAAGCCACCCGCGACGTGGTGATCAGCCCGCCTGCGGCCCGTCTGAACCCGCGCGAGGAATTGACCGTGCGCGTTGTGCGCACCAAAAAGCGCGCCGTGCGTGGCCGCGAATGCTACCGCGTTCTGGTGGACCGTCTGCCCGGCAAAGAGCAAAGCGGCCAGGCCGTGAAGTTGCAGGTCCGGCATTCCGTGCCCCTGTGCTTTAGCTGACCCAACCCTGACGACACGACTTCCCAGGACAATCAGAGCCGTCAAGGCCAAACAGGCAATCGGGACCTTCATGTCATGGCGCACAAACGCCTTACACTCGCACTGTTGATGGGCGGGATTTGCGGACCTGTGTTCGCAATGCCCGAAACCATCGACGGCTATGAACCCTCCACCGAGGTGACACAGGCGGCATCCCTGGATGCCACGGCTGTCATCTCGGACGGGTTCTCTGACCTGGGGCAGGACACACCGCTGTTTCTGTTCGTGCTGATCAATGGCCGCGAGATTGGTCTGGTTGCCGAATTCATGGCGCACCCCGCCGAAAACCGCCTGTCCTCCACCCGCACCGAACTGGAAGAAATCGGCATCAAGGCCCCGGCGGGGCTGGGGGCGACTGTCTACCTTGACAACATCGCGGGCCTGACCTTCAACTACGACGCCACAGCGCAGAAAATCTATATCGAAGCGCCGTTTCAGGCGCTGGAACCGCGCGTGATCTCTGCCGCCAGCGCGCCGCCCTTCGAAACCCCCGACCGCACGTCGGGCGCGGTGCTGAACTATAGTGTCGCCGCCGATTTCAGCAGCAGCGACGGGATCTCGGACTTTGGTATGAACAACGTCAGCGCCGCACTGGACGGGCGGGTTTTCACGCCCTTCGGCACGCTGAATTCCACCGGCCTGTACCGCTTTGCGGGCGTGGGTGCGGACGACAACCGTTTTGTGCGTTTCGAAACCAACTTCGAAGTGGTCGATACCAAGCGCGCGCTGACCTATACCTTTGGCGACCTGACCACATCCGGCCTGCAATGGAGCCGCCCGATCCGCATGGGCGGCTTTCAGGTGCGCCGTGATTTCGGCCTGCGCAGCGATCTGGTCAAGGACCAGCGCCTGACCTTTTCGGGGGCCGCCGCCGTGCCCTCGACCGTCGATGTCTTCATCGACAACAACCGCGCCTATTCCACCAATGTCGACAGCGGCCCGTTCCGCATCGAGGATCTGCCGCTGCACACCGGTGCCGGCGATGCCACCATCGTGGTGCGCGACGAACAGGGCCGCGAGGAACGCCGCCGCGTGTCGTTCTTTACCGCGCGCAACCTGATCAAACCGGGCATGGCCGACTATGCGCTTGAAGTGGGCTATGCCCGCGAAGACTATGGCACATCCAGCAACAGCTATGGCGACGACCTGATCATATCGGGCAGCCTGCGCTACGGTTTCTCCGAAAAAATCACCCTCGAAAGCCACTTCGAGGCCACCCGCGATCTGGCCCTGTTGGGCGTCGGCGCGAACTTTGTCCCCTTTTCGCTGGGCGAAGTGTCGATGACCGCAGGGGCCAGCCAGTACAACGACGTCACCGCCGGTTTCGTCCACGCCACCGTGCGCACCACCGTGGCCGGCATCGACCTGAACGCCTCGACCCTGCGGTCGCAAGAAGGCTATGCCGATCTGGCGTCCGTCACCGGCATCGACCTGATTGCGGCAGGGGGCAATTCGTTGCTGGAAACGCCCCGCGCGCTGGACGTGCTGAGCCTGTCGGTGCCGCTGGCGCGCACCGGCTCGAAACTGGGGCTGAACTATGTGCACTCCGAACGGGCCACGGAAACCGACCGTATCGTGTCGCTGTCCGTGGGCCACACGCTGAAAGGTGGGCGCGGATCGCTCAGCCTGACCGGATCGCGCAACTTTGACACCGATGACAAGAAATTCGCGCTGAACCTGTCGATGCCGCTGGGCAACCGCACCCACCTGCGGTCGGGCGCGGGCCGCGACGAGACGGGGATGCAAACCGCCAGCCTTTACGTGTCCAAACCGCTGGGCGAAGACGTGGGCGACATCGGCTATGCCGCACAGCTTGAAAAACAGGGAAACACCTTCCTGGCCGGGGCGCGCGGCGATTACCGTGGCCGCTATGGCAAGATCGGGGCCGACATCAAGCTGTCGGACGATGCCACCTATATCCGCGGCGAGGCCGAAGGCGCGATCGTCTACACCGGCGGGCGCTTTGCGGCGGGCAACACCGTCACCGACGGTTTTGCCATCGTCGATGTGGGCGTGGCCGATGTGCCCGTCTACCTGCAAAACCGCCCCATCGCGCGCACCAACGGCAAGGGCGTCGCCGTGATCACCGGCGCGGCGTCGCACCAGCGCAGCCGGGTGTCGATCAACGTCAACGATCTGCCCGCCGACGCCTCGGTCGGGGTGACAGCCGTCGACATCGTGCCGGGGCGCAACGCGGGCGAACTGGTCCGCTTTGACGGCAACGACGCGCCGTCGGTGCTGGCCGTGCTGCGCGACGCGAACGGGGCCGTGTTGCCCACGGGGGCGGCTGCTTTCCTGAACGGCTCGGACGATGAATTCATCGTGGGCTACGACGGCGTGGTCTGGCTGGAAGGCGTCAAACGCAACAACACCGTCAAGGTCCGCTATCAGGGCCAAAGCTGCACCGCGCGGTTCGTCTATCAAAAGACGGCAGCGATGCAGGACATGATCGACCCGGTGACCTGTAAATGAGCCGCCTTTTGTCCATATGCGCGGCCCTGCTGCTGGCCTGTGTGGTGATGACACCGCGCGCGGCGCAGGCGGCCTGTTCGGCCTCGGTCAGCAACATCAACTTCGGCTCCATCTCGGTGCGCAGCGGGGCGACCAACCGCACGTCGGGGACGATCACCGTGGAATGCCGGGGCGAGTTGCTGGACGTGGTGGGCGTGTGCCTGACCTTTGGCGCAGGGCAGGGCGGGGCCAGCAGCGGCAACAACCCGCGCTACATGCGCGGCGTCAACGGCGAGACATTGTCCTATCAATTGCGCCCCTTGGGCTACGGCGCAGGCTTTGGCGTGCTTGAACAAATCTACGTGCCGGTGGTCACCCTTCTGGGGTCCGGCAGCGCGCAGGTGCCGATCTATGCCGACATCACCAGCCGCAGCGTGTCGGTTGGCAGCGGCAGCTACAGTTCCACCTTTTCGGGCAGCGCCGACGTCTCGATGCGGTACGGTCTGGTCGCCTGCGACCTGCCGGGCAAGGCGGCCACCGTGCCGCCCTTTACCGTCAGCGCCGACGTGGTGCCAAGCTGTGAACTGGTGGTGTCGCCGATGGCCTTCGGCATCATTTCCAGCAGCATCCAACAGCCCAAGGACGCGTCGTCGTCCATCACTGTGCGCTGCACGTCCGACACCAACTACACGGTGTCGCTGGGCAGCGGTCAAAGCGGCGACACCGCGAACCGCATCCTGCGCAACGGCACCGAAACGCTGTCCTACGGCCTATACCGCGACGCAGGCCGCTCGGCCCCCTGGGGTGACACAGCAGGCACCCGCGCGGCGGGCTACGGCACCGGCACCGACAACGTCTTCACCGTCTACGGCCGCATCCCCGCAGGGCAGAACGCCTATGTCGGGGTGTACACGGACAATGTGGTGGTGACGGTGAATTATTGAGGGGGAGGTGCGGCGCGGATAACCCGATCCCCGCGCCCAGGACCACACCCCGAACCGACGGCGCTGGACTCCTCAGCGTTGCCGTCCACCTTGCCCTAACTTAGGCGCCAAAGCGCGGAACAAAACCGAAGGCTGCCGCGCATCGCCGGGCTGCCCGCCGGCACGGCGATTTGGTTGGTGTAGTGCCTGACAGAACGGTGGGATGTGTTTGGCTGGCATAAAGTGGCATGGACCAAGGTGGCATCGCCGCACCTCGGCCCGACAATGCACGGCTCCGTGTTTCATTGCGAAGGCCGGGGCGGGCTGTAGGGTCATGTCCGAACCCGCACCAGCCGCCCCCTCAAGCCACCCGCCGCCCTTCCGACCACACCGCCTGTACCAGCGGCGCGCCTTCCAGCAGGCCAAAGCGGATCAGGTCGGCCCGTTTGCCCACCGCAATCTCGCCCCGATCCGTCAGCCCCACGGACCGCGCAGGCGTCGCCGTGACCGTGGCAATCGCGCGGGCCATGTCGTCCCAGACATCCGCCAGTTGCACCGCCGCCTGCAACAGTGCCGCAGGCACGTAGTCCGACGACAGGATGTCCAGCAGCCCCGCCTGCGCCAGCTCCTGCGCCGCCACGTTGCCCGAATGCGACCCGCCGCGCACCAGATTGGGCGCGCCCATGATGTTGGCGATGCCCACCGCACGGCAGGCCGCTGCCGCCTCGACCGTGGTGGGGAATTCCGCAACCGCAACACCGTGCGCATGGCTGGCCGCGACCTGATCCGCCGTGGTGTCGTCGTGGCTGGCCAGCGTCGCACCATAGCGCGCCGCCGCTGCGACCGCCGCCGCCTCGTGCTTCGCCCCCAGCCGGTCCTGCAACCCGTACAGAAACGCCACATATTCGGCAAAGCCCTCGGCGGGCATGTTGTGCTTGCCGCGCACATAGGTCTCGAACTTCGACACATCGCGGAACTGCCGTTGCCCCGGCGTGTGGTCCATCAACGACACGATCCCGACCTTGTCGTCGGCCCCGAACTCGCCCAGCTCCTCCTCCAGCGTTTCCGAACAAATCTCGGCGCGCAGGTGGATGTGGTGGCTGATCTTCAGCGCCCCGCGGTTGCGCATGTCCAGAATTTCATCGGCCATCTGGCGGGCATATTTGCCATAGCGTTTGTGATCGCCCGACAGGATCGACCCCACGCGAATGGCGTCGAACACGGTGGTGATGCCGGTGCCGGCCAGCTCGCGGTCATGGGCCAGAATGGCAGCGCGGTGGGGCCAGTCGACCTTGGGGCGCGGCACCATGTGACGTTCCAGATTGTCGGTGTGCAGCTCGATCAGGCCGGGGGCCACGAAATCACCCGCGCAATCCAGCGCCGCCGACACGCCCGTGCCGCCCGAGGATACATCGGAAATCTTGCCGTCCCGCAGCACCACGGTGCCGGTGATCACATCGTCGGGCAGCACCACGCGGGCGTTGGTCAATACGGTCTCTTGGGTCATGTCAGTGTCACGTCTTTCTGTGGATAAAGAGCGCGCAGCGCCCGCTGTACCGTGTCCGCAATCGGACCGGAATTGTCGATATGTATCGCGTTGATGCCCCCGGGCAGGGCAAAGCCCGCGCGCGCCAGCCGTGCGTCGATCTCGCGGCCATCCTCACGGCCCCGCGCGGTCAGGCGCGCGCGCAGCACAGCAGGGCTGGCGGTCAGCAACAGCACCGGCATGGTGCCGAACCGCGCCTGTGCGGCCTCCAGCACAGACCGCGACAGGTTCACCAGCAGATCACGCCCCAGCGCCAGATCGCCGTCCACACTGGCCGGAATGCCGTACCGCAAACCATGCGCCTGCCAGCTTAGCGCGAATTCGCCCGCCGCCTGCATGCCCATGAACATCGGCACACTGACCGCGTCGTAATCCTCGCCGCCCGCGTCCGCCGCGCGGGTGATCACGCGCCGCACCAGCGACAGCTGCGGGGCCGCATCCACCAGCGCCTGCGTCACCGTGTCTTTGCCCACCCCCGACGGGCCGACAACGGCGATCATCCGCCCGCTCATGCCGCCATGCCGGGGGTAAAGGCCGCCGCATCAATCACCCGATCACAGACCCGGTCCCGCGCCGCCTCGTCGTGGAAGATGCCCACGATGGCAGCCCCGCGCGCCTTGGCCCCTTCGATCAGCGTCAGCACGACCTCGCGGTTGGTGGCGTCCAGACTGGCGGTGGGCTCGTCCAGCAACAGCACAGGATAGTCATAGGCAAAGCCGCGCGCGATGTTCACCCGCTGCTGTTCGCCGCCCGAAAACGTGGTGGGGCTTAGCCCCCACAACCGTTCGGGAATGTTCAACTGCGCCAGCAGGGCACGCGCACGCGCCTGTGCTGCGTCGCGGTTATGGCCGGTGCGCAACAGCGGCTCGGCCACCACGTCCAGCGTCGACACGCGCGGCACCACCCGCAGGAACTGGCTGACATAACCCAGCGTGTCCCGCCGCAACGCCAATATCTCGCGCGGCTGGGCGGTGGCCACGTCCACCCCACCGATGCGGATATGCCCCGACGCGGCCAGATAGTTGCCATAGAGCATCCGCATCAGCGTGGATTTCCCCGCGCCCGACGCGCCGATCAGCCCCACACATTCGCCCGCCGCCACATCGAACGCGGCCCCCTCCATCACCGGAATGACGGTGCCACCCTGATTGTGCAGGGTGAACGACTTGGACAGGTTTTCAACTTGGATCATTGTGTTAACCTACTGTTAATAAATATAAAATGTTTCGCGCGCGAAACATTTGTCACACCTGCAACACCGACGACACCAGCAACTGCGTATAGGCATGTTGCGGATCGTCCAAGACCTGATCGGTCAGCCCCGTCTCGACCACATGACCGTCTTTCATCACCATCAGCCGGTCGGCCAGCAGCCGCACCACGGCCAGATCATGTGTCACGATGATCGCACTCAACCCCATCTCGCGCACCAGCCCGCGCAACAGGTCCAGCAGCCGCGCCTGCACGCTGACGTCCAGACCGCCGGTGGGTTCGTCCATGAACACCAGCCGTGGCCCGGTGACCAGATTGCGCGCAATCTGCAAGCGTTGTTGCATGCCCCCCGAAAAGGCGGTGGGGCGGTCGTCGATGCGGTCGGCGTTGATCTCGACCCGGCCCAGCCAGTCGGTCGCGGTGTCGCGGATGCTGCCATAGTGGCGCGCGCCCACGGCCATCAGCCGCTCGCCCACGTTGCCGCCAGCACTGACGTTCATGCGCAGCCCGTCGCGGGCGTGCTGGTGGACAAACGCCCAGTCGGTGCGCCCCAGCATCCGCCGTTCCGGTTCGCGCATGGTCACGGTGTCGCGCAATCCGTCGGTCTTGGTGTCAAAGCGCACGGCACCCGCGTCGGGCGTCAGATGCCCCGCCAGACAGTTCAGCAAGGTCGACTTGCCCGACCCGCTTTCGCCCACGATCCCCATGACTTCACCGGGGTACAGATCGAACGACACGTCCGTACATCCCACCCGCGCGCCATAGTATTTTGCCACGCCTTCTACCTGCAAAAGCGGTGTCATGCCGCGTCCTCCTCAATCGGGACGCCCTGCGCGCCCACATGCCCCGCCGCGCGGCGGCCCTGGCAATAATCGGTGTCCGAACACATGAACAACCGCCCGCCGTCGTCATCGACAATCAACTCGTCCAGATAGCTGTCGGTCGCTCCGCACAGATCACAGGCGTGGTCCGCCTTGCTGGCCTCAAACGGGAAATCCTCGAAATCCAGACTGACGACTTTGCTATAGGGCGGCACTGCATAGATGCGTTGTTCCCGTCCCGCGCCGAACAGCTGGATCGCGGCCATCTCCAGCTTGGGGTTGTCAAACTTTGGAATGGGCGAGGGGTCCATGACATAGCGCCCCTCGACCTTCACCGGATAGGCATAGGACGTGGCAATCGCGCCGTGCTGGCTGATGTCCTCGTACAGCTTCACATGCATCAGCCCGTATTCTTCCAGACTGTGCATCTTGCGGGTCTCCACCTCGGACGGTTCCAGAAAGCGCAGCGGCTCGGGGATCGGCACTTGGTAAACCAGTATCTGATCGGCACGCAGCTCCTCTTCGGGAATGCGGTGGCGGGTCTGGATCACGCTGGCTTTCGCCGTCGCTTCGGTCACGGCCACGCCTGCGGTCTTCTCGAAGAACCGCCGGATCGACACCGCGTTGGTGGTGTCGTCGGCCCCTTGGTCGATCACCTTGAACGTGTCCTCGGGCGTCAACACAGCGGCAGACACCTGCACCCCGCCCGTGCCCCAGCCATAGGGCATCGGCATCTCACGGCTGGCAAATGGCACCTGATAGCCCGGTATCGCCAGCCCCTTGAGGATTGCGCGGCGGATCATCCGCTTGGTCTGCTCGTCCAGATAGGCAAAGTTGTAGTCAGTCATGAGAGTTTCTTTCCCAAGAAAGGGTGAAATTCGCTTGGCCCGCCGAATTTGCCACTAAGGACAGCCTTCGGCCGCGGGTGGGGGCGGCCGGGCGCTGTCCGGCGTTCCGCCGGACGCAAGATTGAGAGGTAATCACTCATTCCGCAGCCTCCTTCATCTTGCCAGATAAACTCCCGCCCGTTGCCCGGCAGGCGGTTTCACCGCCGAGAGGGGAAGCCTCTGAGGTATCAGACTGCGCAGCGGTATTACCCTGCGCCTCACGCCGCAGCTTGCGGATCAGCTCCAGTTCCGACTGGAAATCGACGTAATGGGGCAGCTTGATGTGCTCCAGAAACCCCGTCGCCTGAATGTTGTCCGCATGGTACAGCACGAATTCCGCGTCCTGCGCCGGCGCGCCAAGGTTGTCTTCGCCCAGTTCTTTCCAGCGCAGCGCACGGTCCACCAGCGCCATCGAAATCGCCTTGCGCTCGGACATGCCGAACACCAGCCCATAGCCACGGGTGAACTGCGGGGGCTGCGTTTTCGAGCCCTGAAACTGGTTCACCGTCTCGCATTCGGTCACTTCGATCCCGCCGATCTCGATTGAGAAGCCCAGTTCGGGAATCTCCATCTCCACCGGCACCACCCCGATCCGCAGCTCTGCCACAAAGGCGTGGTTGCGGGCATATCCACGCTGGGTCGAGTACGCCATCCCAAGGATGAACCCCTCGTCGCCACGGGTCAGCGATTGCAGCCTCAGATCGCGCGTCGCGGGCAGTTCCAGCGGCGTGCGGGTCAGGTCGGGCGGCGTCGTGTCGCTGTCCACTTCGCTCTGGATCAGCCCCTCACGGTCGAGAAAGCTCATGATATGCGGCGTTTGCGCGGTGCTGCCCTCGGCCTGTTCCGCTGCGGGCACGTCCCCTTCGGCGGCCAGTTTGAAATCCAGCAAACGGTGCGTGTAGTCGAAGGTCGGCCCCAGCATCTGCCCGCCCGGCGCGTCCTTGAACGTGGCCGAGACACGGCGGTCGCAGGCCATGGTTTCGGTGTTGATCGGGATCGACCCGCCAAAGCGCGGCAGGGTGGTGCGATAGGCGCGGATCAGGAAAATCGCCTCGATCAGATCACCGCGCGATTGCTTGATCGCCAGCGCGGCAAGGTCCGGATCATACAGCGACCCTTCGGCCATGACGCGGTTGACGGCCAGCTTGAGCTGTTCGCGGATTTGCGGGACGGACAGTTCGTCCACCGACGCATCGCCGCGCCGTTCTTCGGCCAGCCATGCGTGGGCATTGTCAATCGCCCGCTCTCCGCCTTTGACGGCTACATACATTACGACACCTTTGTGGTTCGGGGCAGGGCGGCCACTTGGTCGCCTGCGGTCAGAAAATGGTCCAGACCCAGCGGAAACAGCTTGGCATTGGCCTGAAAGGCGGTGGTTTCGGGCAGCGACAGCGTGGCGCTGTCCTTGATCCCCGGCCCGCGCAGGGTGGCGCCGGTGTTGGTGATGGCGTCACATTCGACGATCAGCGTGGTGGACCGGTCGGGATATTCCGCCGTGCCGATGGGAAAGGGCAGGCCGGTCAGTTCGTCCCAAGTGCCCACTGCAAAGGCTGCATCCTCGGCACCGCAAAACGGCGCGCCGGTGTGGAAAGTGATCCAGTCGCGCACGGCCTTTGTGTCGCGGGACGGGGCCAGAAACACCGGCGTGTCCGGGTCGCAAAGCGTCAGCAGCACGATCCCTGCCGCTTGGGACAGGGGCGCAGGGGGCGTGCCGCCGGTCACGGTCTCGATCCGCCCCGGTTCGGCCATCACCTGCATGATGTGGCGAAACGCGTGGGCCGCGTCGATGGGGGCATTGGCAAAACCGCCAGAGAGGGCATCGGCCTGCATCAGTCTTCTCCTCGGACCATGGTAAAGAAATCCACCTTGGTGGCCGCCGCCTTGGCGCTGCGGGTGGCGCGGGTTTGCGCCATCTGTTCCTGCAAGGGCGTCAGCACCGCGGCGCGGATCGCATCGGCCTGCGCGGTCTGCATCAGCGCATCAATCAGCGCCGCCTGCGTCGCCTTGACCTTGTCGCGGCCCTGCACATAGCCATGCCCGTCCTGCCCCGACGCCAGCCGCACCGACGCGCGGGTGACGGTGACCTCGCCCAGGTTAAAGGCGCTGCCGACAGCACCGGCACGCCCGCGCACCATGACGCTGCCCACTTCGGGGCTGCGCAAAACAGTGTGATCGGGGTTCAGCGCGGCGCCGGTCCACAGCGCATTCAGATCCGCCGCGCGACAGCGGGCCAACAGGCCAAGCCAGGCCTTGCGGGCGGCGTTTGGGTCGGTCTTTTCATTCATGTAGACACCTTGCCGATTTGTCTAGAGTCCTATACAACTAGACAAATATATCCCTGATTCCGCCCCGCACCGCAATCCCCCCTTCTGTGAAGTTTTGGTGACACCCATGGCCCGCACCCCGATCTGGAAATCCATCGCCACCCATCTGCGCGACGAAATCACCGCCGGTCAGTTTGCCCAAGGCGACAAGCTGCCGACCGAGGCGGCGCTGGCCGCGCGCTTTGGCGTGAACCGTCACACGGTGCGCCATGCCCTTGGCGCATTGGCCGACGAGGGCGTGGTCTATGCGCGGCGCGGCGCGGGGGTATTCGTGACGCAGGTGCCGACCGATTACCCCATCGGCAAGCGGGTGCGCTTTCACCAGAACCTGACGCTGGCGGGGCGGGTGCCGGCCAAGGAAATCCTGTCGCTTGAGACCCGCGCCGCCACGGCTGCGGAATGCAAGGCGCTGCAACTGGGCAGCGGCGCGCAGGTGCACGATTATCACGGGCTGTCCCTGTCCGATGGCCAGCCGGTCGGGCTGGTGCGCAGCGTCTTTCCGGCGGCGCGCTTTCCCGATCTGCCCGCTGACCTGCACGAACTGCGTTCGATCACGGCGGCGCTGCTGCGCGGCGGCGTGGCGGACTATACCCGCGCGTCCACCCGGCTAAAGGCGAAACTGGCCACCGCAACCCAAGCCCTGCACCTGCGCATCGCCGAAGGCGCGCCAGTGCTGCACGCGATCAGCATCAACGTGGACGTGGAGGGCGTGCCGGTGGAGTTCGGGAACACGTGGTTCGCGGGGGATAGGATAACGCTGACGTTGGAGGGGGAATAGCTTTGGTGTCTGGTCTTGGGGGCTGTTTGAAAGGTGGTGTTCAGACAAGTAAGACCGAACGCCTACGGGACTTCACCTGTCGGCAAAACAAGCTGGAATTTCGTGCCGGTGTCGACATCGACCCGTTCAAGCGTGCCACCCGCCTGCTGGGAGAATGCGGTGATAAGTCCCTGGCCAAGGCTTCCTTCGCGGACGGCTGCATCATTCATTCCCACACCGTCATCCCAGACTGACACGATCATTGCCGCGTCGGTCGTGAACAATTTCACATGGACGCGCCCGTCGCTGCGTTCGGGAAAGGCGTGCTTGGCGGCGTTTATGCAAAGCTCGTTAACGACAAGACCGATAGAAACGGCTTTGTCCCTCGGCAGCGAGGCGTCGCTGGCTTCGACTGAAATCGTGTCTTTGCCGTGGAAATATGCGGCGTTCAGCGACGTGCAGAGGTTCGACAGATAGGGCTGCATCGCGACCTCGCCAATCACCCGATCGCCACGGTAAAGCGTTTCGTGGGCCCGTGCGATGCTTTCGACCCGGCCCTGGATGATCCGAAGCGACGGGTGAGCGGCCTCTGGGGCGGACCGCAGTTCCATCCGAACCATCGAACTTACCATGGTAAAGTTGTTTTTTACCCGATGGTCCAGTTCCTCAAGCAAAAGCCGCCGTTCTTCCGCGATTGCGTCCCGGTCAAGCAAGACCTTGCGCACAAAGCGCCGGAAATATTCGGCAAGTGCGACGATCAGAAACCCAGAGAGCACGTTGACGACAACCCGTGGCCCATCACGCGGGTCTTCGAACGTGAACGAATTGACGACCGGCAAAACAAAATACCACGCATACAGGGCCGAAAAACACATCACGCCGATCCCCGCGCCCCACCGCCCGAACAGCGTGGCGAACAGAACAAAGGGAAAGGTCAATGCGAATGGGCCAGCATAGGGAAAGACGATGTCGACCACCCCGCGCGCCAAAACGGCGAGTGTGGCACACACAAAGCCGATGAGCACTTGAGCAGCGGGTTCAGGAAGATATGGCGAAAACCGATCTACAAGATCGATCTTTAGCAGTCTTTTTGGCATTTTTTACCCATATCTGGTCTGGTTTAACAAAGTCATGGCACAGCTCTTTAGAAAATCCGACAGAAAAGGTGATTTCTGAGCGACTTGGCAGGGTTTCCGCTTGGAAAAATCGGAAAATCTAAGAACTGTGCCAGATATCAAACACCACACCCCCCAGTATACGAAATGTATTGTTTCCTGAAACGGGCCAATTGCACACACAATCCGGCCACTTTTTGTCGCTAGTTCCCAAAAGCAACGAAAGGTGGCTGTTATGTTGATCTCTGTTGTGGTGCCCTGCATGAACGAAGAGGCGTCGATCCCGCATCTGGTGGAACGGCTGATGCGCGCGGTTGCGCTCTATCAGGACCGGGCCGAGATTTTGCTGGTCGACGATGGTTCAACCGACGGGACGTGGGCGGCGATCCAGACGGCGCAACAGACCTGCAAGCAATTGCGCGGCCTGCGGCTGTCTGCGAACCGCGGGCATCAGGTGGCCCTGACCGCTGGTCTTGAGGCGGCACAGGGCGAACGGATTTTCATGCTGGACGCCGATTTGCAGGACCCGCCCGAACTGTTGGGCGATATGATGGGCATGATGGATCGCGGCTATGACGTGGTTTACGGCCGCCGCTGCGAACGGCAGGGCGAGACGGTGTTCAAACGCGCCACGGCCTGGGCCTTTTACCGCGTGCTGAACGCGATGTCCGACGTCGACATCCCCCGCGACACCGGCGATTTCCGTCTGGTCAGCCGCAAGGCGCTGGATGCGGTTCTGTCGATGCCGGAACGGGCGCGGTTCGTGCGCGGGATGTTTGCATGGGCGGGGTTCAACCAGATCGGCATTGAATACACCCGCGCCCCCCGCGCGATGGGCGAGACGAAATACCCCTTGCGCAAGATGGTGCGCTTTGCCGTGGATGCGATGACCGCCTTTTCCACCAAGCCGCTCAAGTTTGCGACGCGCATGTCCTTTGCCAGCCTGGGGTTCTCGGCGCTGATGATGATCTATGTGCTGCATTCGCTGATCGTGTACCAGACGGCGCCGGGCTGGGCGTCGGTGGTACTGGCGATCAGCCTGTTTTCGGGTGTGCAACTGCTGACCCTGGGCATCCTGGGCGAATACATCGGCAGGCTGTACGTCGAGGCCAAAAACCGTCCGCTGTATTTCGTGTCCGAAGACACCCGTGCCGCCGATGTGCTGCCGCTGCGCAAGGTGGTCTGAGCCATGAGCCACACCCGTCGCATATCCCGCTTTGCGCTTGTCGGCGTTCTGATCGCTGCGCTTTATATCGTGCTGTACCTGGCGTTCCTGCACATCGGGATGCCGCGCGGCGCGGCCAACGTGGCGGCCTTTGGGCTGGCGATCGTGGCGCAATATGGCGGGCAGGCTGCGTTCACCTTCCAGAAAGATCTGGCCGACCCTGCGCAAATGTTGCGTTTTGGCGTCATGGTCGGCTGCGGGTTGGTTACATCGTGCCTGATCACCGGCCTGATCGCGCCGACGCTGGCGCTGGACGACTGGTTCGCCGCCGCTGCGGTGACAGTGATCCTGCCGGTGCAGAATTTCATCCTTATGACCCTCTGGGTCTTTTCCCATCCCTCGACCTGAAAGCGATTGATCCATGGCACATATCTATTCCGATACGTTTTTCGACTACATCGACCAAGGCGCGCGCCGTTCGGCGCAGCATGTGATCGGCCTTTTGGCCCCCTGGCTTGCACCTGCGTCGGTTCTGGACCTTGGCTCGGGCCGGGGCGTGTGGCTGAACGAGTGGCACAAGGCGGGTGTGGCGGACGTGCTGGCGGTCGATGGCGACTATGTGAACCTGGACCAGCTGGCGGTGCCACGCGCCAGCTTCATGGCCGCCGACCTGACCGCGCCTGTGTGCACCAATCGCCGGTTCGATCTGGCACAAAGTCTTGAGGTGGGCGAACACCTGCCCACATCCGCGTCGGAAACGCTGATCGACAGCCTGACGCGGGCGTCGGACCGGGTGCTGTTTTCCGCAGCCGTAAACGGGCAGGGCGGCGAATTTCACGTCAACGAGCAGCCGCTGTCGTTCTGGCAGGACCTGTTCGCGGCGCGGGGCTATACCGCCTATGACTGCGTCCGTCCGCACCTGTCGAACAACCGCGCGATCGAGCCGTGGTATCGTTATAACACCGTGCTTTACGTCAACGAAGCGGGGCGCGCCGGGCTGCCCGCAGCCGTGACAGACCATGCTGTCGGGGCGGGCATGTCCGTGAAAAACGGCGGGGATGCGATGTGGCGCTTGCGCCGCAATGTCGTGTCGATGTTGCCGCAGGGCACCGTGACCCGCATCGCACAGGCCCGTGCCGGCATCATCGCCGCGCGCGCCGGTGCAAAACGGTCTGCCGCGTGACAACTGTCGCGACTGCATTGCAAGGCATCGCGCCGCACAGCCGTGACCGCACCGCACAGGCGTTGCGGCTGTGGCCGGTGGCGGCGATCACGGTGGCGGCGGTCCTTGTGATGTCGCTGCCGAACCTTGCCGATCCCTTCATCCGGTTCGACGATTACCCCGCCCTGCTGGCCCAGCCAGAGCTGTTCTGGGGCAAGACGCTGCACGAGGGCCGCTGGATCAATTACCTGTGGCACCTGCGCAGCGTGGTCACCCCGGCGTGGATGAACTTTGCCGTCTATCAGGTTCTGTGGGCCGTGCTGGCGGCTGCACTGGCGGCGGCGGCGATGGGGCGCGACGGGCGGGTGTGGTATGCAACCGTGCTGGCGCTTTTCATCCTTGTGGCGCCGCCAGCCACGTTGATTTCGCTATGGTTTAACACGTTGATCCCGGGGCTGGGCATCGTTGCCTTGTACGCAGTTCTGGGCTGTCGGCTGTCGATTGGCACGCACCGTGCGCTGTTGCCGGTTTTTGTGATCCTCAGCTTCTGGGCTTATACGACCTATCCGCTGATCCTGCTGGCAGTGTGCCTTGTGCGCACCGAGCGTCACAGCCTGCGCGACCTGATCGGGCTGTGCGTGCTGTTCGTGGTCAGCTTTGCCGCGGCGATCCTGCTGACCTATACGCTGAACTGGCAGGTCCACGGTGTCTTTGGCGTGCCGCTGGACGACTGGCGTCAGGCGACCCCGGCGGCGGACCTGAGCGGGATGATCGCCAACCTGCCCATGCTGGCCGAAACCTTGTCCTTCCTGATGGTCAAGATCAGTTTCATGTTCACACCGGCGGCCTATTTCCACGTGGCGATGCTGATCGGTGCCACGCTGGTGCTGATCCGTCATGCCCCGCGCGAGGCGTTGTACCTGCACGCGGGGCTGTGGCTGGGTATGGCGCTGATGGTGCTTCAGGTGCTGAAGCTGGGCGTTGTGGCCCCGTCGCGGTCCTTCCTGTTCGTGTGGATCTTTTATGCGGTGATCGTTGTGCGGGCGGCGGCGTTGCTGGGCCGGACCCCCGGGTTTGCGGACCGCATGGCGCGCAATTTCACGCTGCTGATCGTGCTGAGCTATATGGTTCATACGTTCAGCCTGTATACGATTTACCGCCCTTGGCAGGCCGAAACCCGTGCGATGGCCCGTGCGATCAATGCCGCTGAAGGGCCCGTATTGGTCTATGGCGATGTCACGTCGCTGAGCACTGCCAAAGCGGTTGGTCTTCTGTCTGAAAGGGCATTGGCCTTTCGGATGGAGCAGATGACCGGACAAAGGATCGTTTTGTGCCAGACCGCCCCGGACCAGTGTGCCAAGGCAGAGGACAGCGGCGCGCCCGTGTTCAGGGTCGAGGTTGCGACGACCGGCGCGCAGACCCGGCTGCGTTACCCGCACGGGGACTGACGCGGACGCTATTCGTATTTTTCCAGAAACGCCTCGGCGGGCAGTGCGCGGAAGTCGTCCAGCGTCTGGCGCAGGCGCTCGTGGCTCCAGTCCCACCACGCCAGCGCCATCATCCGGTCGGCGATGTCACGGGAATAGCGGGCGCGCAGGGGCACCGCCGGAATGCCCGCCACGATCATATAGGGCGGCACGTCACGGGTGACGATGGCACCGCCCGCCACCACGGCACCGTGGCCGATGGTGACCTGCGGCCGGACCTGTGCGCCGTGGCCCAGCCATGTGTCGTGACCGATGGTTGCACGGCGGCTGCGGCGGTGGTCGAACCATGCGGTGTCGTGTTCGGCGTCGTCAAAGTAGTCTGCTGATCGGTAGTGAAAGTGGTGCAGGCTGGCCTTGTCCATCGGGTGGTCGGTGGCGCCGATGCGCACGCAGCTTGCGATATTGCTGAATTTGCCCACCTCGGCATTGGCGATGTCCGCCATCCGGTCGCAATAGGAATAATCCCCGATGGTGCTGTAGGCCACGCGGCTGGCGCGACCGATCTCGACATAGCGGCCGAACTGCGCGTCGGTGATTTCACAATCGGGGTGCAGGAACGGTGCGTCGGCACTTAGCCGGGCCATCAGTGCGTGCCCTCGCCGGTGCCCTGGATCAGACGGCGGCGCAGCCAGCCCGAAAAACTGTCCATCGCCATGACCATCAGGATAATCAGGATGATGTAATAGGACACTTCTTCCCAGTCCTTCTGGGTGATGATCGCCTGGGTCAGCAGCAACCCGATACCGCCGCCGGTGATCGCGCCGATGATGGTGGCGCTGCGGGTGTTGCTTTCCAGATAGTACAGCACCTGGCTCAGCAGCACCGGCGTGATCTGCGGGATGACGCCAAAGCGGTAGCGTTGCATCGGCTTGGCCCCGGTCGAGGCGATGCCTTCGATCTGTTTGTCGTCGACGTTTTCCAGCGCCTCGGAGAAGATTTTGCCGAAGGTGCCGGTGTCGGTCAGCATGATCGCCAGCGATCCGGTCAGCGGGCCGGGGCCAAAGGCACGGCTCAGCACGATGGTCCAGATCAGCCCGTCGACCCCGCGCAGGAAATCGAACACGCGCCGCGCGGCAAAGCGCAGGCTGCCCAGCGGGGTAAAATTCTTGGCCGCGAGAAAGCCCATGGGCAGGGCGATCATCGCCGCACCAAAGGTGCCAAGGAATGCCATCAGCACCGTTTCAAACAACGCCCATGCCACGTCGGCGTGCCGCCACATCTTGTTGCTCCAGAAGTCCGACCAGATCGCGCCGTATTGCCCCGAGCCAAGCAGTTCGGTCACGCTTTTGCCGTGGAAGGGGCTGTCGAGGGTGAAAAAGAACAGCTCCCAGCCGTAGAAATAGCGGAACACTTCGGTGCGGTTGCGGGTGATGGTCAGGCGCGCGGCGTCGGTGGTGATGGCCACGCGGTTTTTCGACGCGTTGATCCAGTCGGGGATGTCACCCGGCGGGAAGGTGGCGTTGACCCCATTGCTGCCGGGGGTGGCGGTGACGGTGCCATAGCCGGGAATGTCATAGCTGGTGGTTTCGCCCAGCATGATAACCGACCCGTCGGCCAGATCGACACGCGTGGTGTCGGCCAGATCGACCCAGTCGGGGCCGGTGCCTGCGGGGTATTCGCCCTTGCGCTCGCCTTCGATGGAAACCGATGTCGCGCCGTCGCGGTTGTCGCGGGTGACGTGGACCTTGTAGCTGTAGGTGTCGGACACCAGCGTTTGCATGTTGCGCACGCTGATCCGGTCGGCAAGGCCCGCGACGTCAAAGGCAAAGAAGACATATGTCAGATAGGCCAGGATGACCGCAGGCGCGGCCAGCGTGATCATGCGTTTGCGGGACAGCGAACGGTCGGCGGTGGCATAGATGGCGGCGTCGGTCACAGCACGGCCCCTTTGTCTTTGAACGCCTTCCCGTGGGTCAGGCGGTTGCGTAAAGTGCTGGAAATCTGGTCAACGATGATGATCGTGCCGAACAACAGCAAAAAGATTGCGGCGGCCTCGTCGAATTTGCCCTGGCCCCAGGACATGGTGTTGCGCAGGTCATAGCCGATGCCGCCCGCGCCGACGAAGCCCAGGATCGCCGAGGCGCGGATGTTGATCTCGAACCGCAGCAGGGCATAGCTGAGGTAGTTGGGCGCCACTTGCGGCACCACGCCCAGCATCATCTGCTGCATCCACGACCCGCCCGTCGACGCCAGCCCTTCAACAGGCTTGAGCGAGGCGTTTTCGTTCACTTCCGAGAACAGTTTGCCAAGTGCGCCGACGGTGTGCAGTGCGATGGCGATCATCGCGGGCACAGGGCCGCCACCCAGCAGGAAAATCAGCACCAGCGCCACGACGATTTCGGGCACGGCGCGCAGGATATCAAGGATGCGGCGCACAGGCGCGATCAGCCAGCCGACAGGGGCCAGACCACGGGTCGCCAGCATCGAGGCAAACAGCGCCAGCAGCGCCCCGATCAGGGTCGCCGCCCCCGCGATGTTGATGGTTTCCAGCAGCGAGGGCAGGTATTTCACGAAATAGCCCGGCAGCAGGTTGGCCCGCTCGATCGCTTCGCCGATCACATCTGCGGGAAAGTCCAGAATGTGCCGCCAGCCGTTCCAGAACCCGCCGGCATTGCGCGCATCTGCCGTGTAGAACCCGGCCACCATCAGGGCGGCAAAGATCATCAGCAGGATCATGTTCAACATCCGCTTCTGACGCATCTGCGCCAGATAGTCGGTACGGATGTCGGCGGGGCTGGGGTCGGTGTCGGCAGCGGATGTCATGGGGTGTCCTTCATGTGGTGCAGGCCCCGACGGGATGTCGGGGCCTGCAAAAGATCATGAGAGCCTGAGGCCTCAGTTCGATTTCGCTTTGCGCGCTTCGACGATCGAAACGTAAGCGTCATGCGTGATCGGATCAAAGCCCAGGCTGTCACCTGCGGCCACGCCGTAAGCGCACTCGGGGTCTGCTTCGTGCAGGCCGTCAACCAGCGCTGTCATCTTGGCTTTGACGTCTGCAGGCAGGGCCTTGCGCAGAACGACGGGGCCTTCGGGGATGGTTTTGGAACGCCAGATTTCGACCAGATCGTTCATGTCGACCAGGCCCGCATCAACCGCCTTGCGCAGCGCGCCCGAGTTGTAGCCGTCTTCCCAGTTGCCCTGGCCATCGGCCCAGGTCACGCCGGCGTCGATGTCGCCTGCGTTCACGGCAACGATGGTCTGCTCGTGACCGCCGGTGAATTTGACCTCACCGAAGTAGTCGCCGCTTTCCATGGTGATGCCGTCGCCCGCTTGGGGGATCTCGATGGACGGGATCAGATAGCCCGAGGTCGAGTTCGGATCACCAAAGCCAAAGGATTTGCCCTTGAGGTCGGCCAGCGATGTGATGCCGCTGTCTTTGCGGGCGAAACCGATCGAGTGGTAGCCGTAAGAGCCGTCAAGGTTGATCTTGACCAGCACAGGCTCGACCACTTCGGGGTCTTGCAGGTACACGGCAGCGTAGCCGGATGCACCCAGCCAAGCCATGTCCAATGTGCCGCCCAGCAGGCCCTGGATCACGCCGTTATAGTCGGCAGGGGCGAACAGTTTGGTCTCAACACCCAGCTCTTCGGTGGTGTAGTCAGCCAGACACTGGTAGCTGTTCAGGCGGTCCTGGGCGTTTTCGCCACCCAGGATGCCGATGCGGAATTCGGTGATGGGCGTCTCGTCGGCCAGTACGGGAGTGACGAGGGCAGTTGTGGCCAGTGCGGCCGCGAGGATGCGTTTCATAAGATGTCTTCTTTCTTGGTGTGAAACGAAAAACCCCGACCGCTTTGATGCGGCCGGGGCGGTGATCTGTCAGGCGTGCACCTGTTGCAGTGTTTCGATTTGCGTCGAGGTGGCCGCTTCGGAGAACGAGGCGTCGGCGCCATAGATGTCGCGCGCGGCACCCACGGTCAGTTGCTCGGGCGTGCCGTCAAAGACGATACGACCGTCGCGCATACCGATCACCCGGTCGCAATAGCGGCGCGCGGTGTCCAGCGTGTGCAGGTTGGCGATGACCATGCGGCCATCTTCTTCGTGGATGCGGCGCAGGGCCTCCATCACGACCTGGGCGTTCATCGGGTCGAGCGAGGCGATGGGTTCGTCCGCGAGAATGATCTTGGGGTCCTGCATCAGGGCACGGGCGATGGCGACACGCTGTTGCTGGCCGCCTGACAGCGCCTCGGCGCGTTTCTGGGCGTGTTCGACGATGCCCAGCCGGTCCAGAATGTCGATGGCGCGGTGCACGTCCGATGTGGGATACAGGTTGAACATGGTCGCCATGGTCGAGCGGCGGTTCAGCGTGCCGTGCAGCACGTTCGACACCACGTCCATGCGCGGCACCAGGTTGAACTGTTGAAAGATCATCGCACATTGCGACTGCCAGCGACGGCGGGCCGCGCCGCGCAGGTGGGTCATGTCGTGGCCTTCGACGGTAAAGCTGCCCGAGGTGCTGTCGGTCAGCCGGTTCAGCATCCGCAGCAGGGTGGATTTACCGGCGCCTGACCGCCCGATGATACCGATCATGCACGACCGCTTGACCGACAGCGTGGCATTGTCCACGGCGGTGTTCGCGCCGAACGATTTGGTCAGGTTGGTGATTTCCAGCATGTATGTCCCCAAGGCTTGTTGAGGCGGACGTACTGGGTACAGGATTCAGAAATGTTTCAGATTTGCGAAAGTTATGTGACAGGGGGAGGGGATGAGGCATGACAGCAAAGTCCGCACAAGGGAATTTGCCACAAGATCAACAAACGCTTGGTTTTGATCATCGACCTGAAATGGAAAATGACGCCTTTGAGGTAAGAGGGACCTCAACTCACAGGGCAGCGCCTGATCGCGGGTGGGCGCAGGTAACTTCGTTCATGCCACTTTATCTATCTGCTTTGGCGTGGGGAATCAGAGTTGCAAGACGGTGAGAAAGCGCCCGCCCATGGGGCGGTCGGGCGCTGCCCGGCGGCACTGCGTGCCTTGTTCCGGGCCTTTGTGGGTGAGTTTAGCGTTGCATCGCCGCACCTCGGCCCGTCGATGCGCGGCTTTGCGTTTCAGCCCGCTCCTGCCTGTCACCCCCGCCACGCCAGCAGCCGTTTCTCGATCAACCCGATCACCATGCTCAGCGCTACACCCAGCACCGACAGGATCAGAACCCCCGCAAACAATCGCTCCAGATCGTAAAGCGACCCGGCCTCAAGGATATAGGCGCCGATCCCATATTCCGCGCCCAGCATTTCCGCAGCCACCAGCAGGATAATCGCAATCGCCAGTGAAATCCGCAGACCGGACAGGATACCCGGCATCGCCCCCGGCAACACGATCTTGCGCACGATGGACAGCCACGACAGGCCAAAGCTTTGGCCCATGCGGATCAGCGACCGGTCCACATTGTCCACCGCGCCATAGGTGGCGACGACCGTGGGGGTGAAGGTGCCGAACGCGATCAGCGCGTATTTTGATGTCTCGTCGATGCCGAACCAGATCACGAACAGCGGCAGCAGGGCGATCTTGGGGATCGGAAACAGCGCGGCGACCAGCGGCACCAGCCCCGCGCGCGCATAGGAAAACAGCCCGATCAGGATGCCGACGCCAATGCCCAAAGTGGCCCCCAGCGTGGCCCCAACAGCCAGACGGCTGAGCGAGGGGCCGAGGTGTTTGAAGAGCAGCCCGCTTTGCCACAGCTCGACAAATGTGGCGGCCACGTCCGACGGCTTCGGCAAAGTCAACGCCGAGATCCAGCCCGCCCGCGTGCCCCATTCCACCAACAGGATCAGTACCACGAACACGGCCACACCAACCCCGCGCCGGGCCGAGGGGGCAAAGCCGCCGCCGCGAAAGCGGACTTCGACGGCAGGTTGGGCGGTGTCGGGCGTGGTGGTGTCAGACATTCAAAAGCTCCGCATCGGCTGCGCGGGCTTCGTCGCGCATCAGGGTCCACAGGTGCTTTTGCACCGTTTCCAGTTCGGGGTCGGCATAGCCGCGCTGGTCCAGCGGTTTGTCAATCTCGACCACTTCGCAAATCTGCCCCGGACGGCGCGACAGCACGACGATCTTGTGACCCAGCCGCACCGCTTCGGCCAGGTTGTGGGTGACATAGACGGACGTGAACGGCTGGCGCATCCATAGCGCCACCAGATCATCCATCAGCAGCTCGCGGGTCTGGCTGTCCAGCGCCGACAGCGGCTCGTCCATCAGCATCACGGCGGGGTTCACCGCAAGCGCGCGGGCGATGGCGACGCGCTGTTTCATGCCGCCCGACAACTGCCGTGGCAAGGCCTGTGCAAAATCCGACAGCTTGGTGCGGGCCAGCACATCGCCGATGATCGCATCGGCCGCGCGGCCCCGAATGCCGTGATCTTCCAGCACCAGCGAGATGTTCCCATGCACGCTGCGCCACGGCAGCAGGGCAAAGTCCTGAAATACGTAAGTCAGCGGGTTCAGGCTGTCGGCAGGTGGCGCGCCGACCTGCAACACGCGGCCCTTGTCGGCCCGCTCCAGCCCGCCGATCAGGCGCAGCAGCGTGGACTTGCCACAGCCCGACGGGCCGACCAGACAGACGATCCGCCCCGCCGGAATGTCCAGAGAGATGTCGCGCAACACTTCGGTGTCGCCATAGCTGTGGCTGATCGCGTCCAGGCGGATGTCCATGGGGGCTGTCCTTGGGTAAAGGGATGCGGCGGGCCGGTGCGCCCGCCGCGCGGGGCCGGTCAGGCCTCGTAGGTTTCGACGTAGGATGTGTCGACGAACGTATCCAGCGTGATGCCCGCATCGACCAGACCTTCGGACTGGAACCACTCAAGCTGATCGCGCAGCGAGGCCACGTTCATCTTGGCCCCTTCGTTCAGGCGCATGGTGCCGTTGATGATCGACTTGGACGCCTTTTCGATGGGCTGGTCTTCGTAGACGTATTTGTGGATCAGATCGACCATCTCTTTCTCGCCTTCCGCGCCGCCGGTCTTTTCGATCATCGCAGCGTTATAGTCGGCCACACCTTTTGAGAAACCGTTCAGGAAGGCCTGCGTCTGGTCGCGCTGGTTGTCGGCGTTGTCGGTCGAGGTGAAGACCGTGGTGACCTGATAGTTCGGCAGGTAATCCGAGATGTTGCCGATGATGTGCACCGCACCCGAACCGGCCAGCGGTTTGGCGATATGGGGCACGATCGACCACGCGTCGATCTGGCCCGACTTCAGCGCACCGATGATCGCGCCGACCTTTTGCAAGGGCGTGAACGACATCTCGATGCCCTCGGCCTGTGCCACTTTGGACCCCATGTAGTGGAACGACGATCCGGCGGTGGAAATGCCGAACTTTTTGCCCGCAAGACCCGCAGGCGCGGTCAGCCCCGCCTGAAACGCCGCGTCCGAGGCCAGGATTTTCTGGCCGTCAATGCCCGGCTCTTCGGTCAGACCGCCGCCGATGACCTTGACCGCACCCTTGTCGGCCAGCGAGATCAGGCCGCCCGAGACGGCGGTGACGGCATAGTCCACGTCACCCGAGGCAATGGCCACCGCCATCGGCTGTGCCGCCTGGAAGAACCGCAGTTCGACATCAAGGCCCGCTTCGGCGAAATAGCCGCGTTCGACCGCGACAAAGCTGGCGGAATGCGAGGTGAAGCGCAGCGCGCCCACGACGATTTTCTTGTTCTGCGCGATGGCGGGGGCGGCAAGTCCGGTGGCGGCGGCTGCCCCGATCAGACCCAGTGTCTGGCGGCGGTTGAAGTTGATCATCGTATCCTCCCTGATGTGCATGATCTGTTTGATTGATATTGCAGTGATCCAAAGGGACGGGATTTTCAAGTGTTCAGGGCATATTACCCGCTATGCGGGCGGGGTGGGGGCGGCTATCAGGGGCGGACCCTTGGAGCCGCAGGCAGATTCACATGACCGCCTATCTTGTCCTGTTCGCATCCGCACTGGTGGCGGCGACCATCCTGCCGATGCAATCCGAGGCGGTTCTGGTGGGCCTGCTGGTGGCGGGCAACCAGCCTGTCGTGGCGCTGTTGCTGGTGGCGACGGTGGGCAATGTGCTGGGGTCTGTGATCAACTGGGTTCTGGGGCGCTATCTGTTGCGCTTCAGGGACCGGCGCTGGTTTCCCGCGTCGGACCGGCAACTGGACCGCGCGCAGGGGTGGTATCACCGCTATGGCCGCTGGTCGCTGCTGGGCAGTTGGCTGCCTTTGGTGGGTGATCCGCTGACCGTGGTGGCCGGCGTTATGCGCGAACCGTTCGCCACGTTTCTGGTGCTGGTCACGGTGGCCAAGGGCGCGCGCTATCTGGCGCTGGCGGCGCTGACGCTGGCGTGGGTGTAACCGGCGTGCTTGACTTCAACTTGTGAATATATCATCTCATCATACCAGTTGAGGGTTTGCACAAGAGGATCGAACAGATGGCACATAAACTGGCGTTGATGGGCGCAGGCGGCAAGATGGGCGTGCGCAGTGCGACGAACCTGTTGCAATCGGATTTTGACGTGGCGCATGTCGAGATTTCGGAAGCAGGCCGCGCGCGCCTGAAGGATGCCATCGGCGTCGACTGCGTGCCGGTCGAAGAGGCGCTGAAAGGGGCCGACGTTGTCCTGCTGGCGGTGCCTGATACAGCCATTCGCGCGGTGGCGGCGTCGATCATCGACATGGTGCCAGCGGGCGCGATGGTGGTCTGTCTGGACGCGGCGGGGCCGTTCGCGGGGCATCTGCCCAAGCGGGACGACGTGACCTATTTCGTGACCCACCCGTGCCATCCGCCGATCTACAACGACGAACAGACCGACGCGGGCCGCAAGGATTACTTTGGCGGGATTGCCGCGCAACAGGGCATTGTGAATGCGCTGATGCAGGGGCCGGAAGACCACTATGCCTTGGGCGAAAAAGTGGGCCGCGCGATCTATGCGCCCGTCGCGCGCAGTCACCGTGTGACGGTCGAGCAGATGGCGCTGCTGGAGCCGGGCCTGTCCGAAACCGTCTGCGCGTCGCTGCTGGACGTGATGCGCGAAGCGATGGACGAGGTGGTGCGGCGCGGCGTGCCGAAAGAGGCCGCACGCGATTTCCTGTTGGGGCATATGAACATTCTGGGCGCGGTGATCTTTGACGAGATCGACGGCGTGTTTTCGGATGCCTGCAACAAGGCGATCACATTCGGCAAGCCGATGCTGATGCGCGACGACTGGAAGCGGGTGTTCGAACCCGACGAAATCGCGGCCAGCATCCAGCGCATCACCTGAATGTCAGTCGCGCGGTTGCAATCCGGCAGAGCGGTCAAGGTGCGTGGCCATCAGTGCCACCGCCGCGTCGGCGTCACGTTCGGCGATGGCGGCGACGATCTGGCGGTGTTCGGACAGGGTGGTGTCCTCGTGACCCGACCAGCGCAGCAGGGTGCCGTGGTTGTGGAAAATCCATTTCAGCATGGCATCGGCCAGCGCCGTGATCACCGGATTGCCCGCAATCGCGATGATGCGCGCGTGAAAAGCGATGTCGGCGGCGACGAAATCCTCGGGCACATCACGGGCGGCGGCCTGCATGGCGATCAGGTGGTGCAGGGCGGTCAGGTCGTCGTCGGTCCGTTGCTGGGCTGCGACACGGACCAGACCCAGTTCGAACATGCGCCGCGCGTCTTTCAGGTGGCCCAGATTTTCGGGCGCGATGGACAGCAGCGTTTGCGCCATGCCGTCCAGTTGCGCCAGCGCGCTTTGCGGGGTGATCGCGTTGACGCGGCTGCGTTCGCCGTGGCTGACGGTGATCAGCCCCATGGTGTTCAGGGTCTGCAAGGCCTCGCGCACAACGGGCCGGCCCACGCCGAACCGGTCCATCAGCGCGCGTTCGGATGGCATCGGATCGCCGGGGGCAACGGCCCCTTGGACGATCATGGCGTGCAGACGGTCAAAGACTTCGTCCGAAAGCTTGCGGCGCGGGATCGGATCGGTGGGCGTGGACATGGCGGCTCCGGTGTTCTGGGTGCTCCAACTGGTATGATGAGATAAGCGATGATTGGTCAAGACTTGGATACACCGGTGCTGGCGTGGCTGGGCGATGATTTCACCGGTGCGGCGGCGGTGATGGAGGTGCTGGCCTTTGCCGGACTGCCGACCACGCTGTTCTTGCAGGTGCCCGATGCGGCGCGGCTGGCGCAGTTCTCCGACCTGCGGGGGATCGGCATTGCCAGCATGGCGCGCACGCGGTCGCCTGCGTGGATGGACGCGGAATTGCCTGCGTTATTCGACGCGCTGGACGCCACTGGGGCGGCGCTGGTGCAGTACAAGGTTTGCTCAACACTGGATTCCGCGCCGCATGTGGGCAGCATCGGACGGGCGATGGACATCGGGCAGGCGCGCTTTGGCGGCGCGGTTCCGGTGGTGGTCGCGGCCCCGCAGATGCGGCGGTATCAGGCGTTCGGGCAGTTGTTCGCAGGCACCGATGCGGGGGTGTTCCGGCTGGACCGGCATCCGGTGATGGCGCGCCATCCGGTGACGCCGATGGACGAGGCTGACGTGGCGCGGCACCTGGCGGCGCAGACCGATATGCCGCTGGGCTGTCTGGATCTGGAAGGGTTGCACGATGCGGGCCGCGCCGATGCGGCGCTGGTGGCGGGGCAGGGCGTGACGGTGGACATGATGGGCCCGGCGGACGAGGTCGCGGTGGGGCGGTTGTTGTGGGAAAACCGCGCGGCCAACCGCTTTGTGGTGGGATCGCAGGGGACGGCCTATGCGTTGGTCGCCTATTTTCGGTCGCGCGGGTGGTTGCCTGCGGCGGCACCCGTTTCAGGGTTGGGCCGCGTTGAACGGATGGCGGTGGTCAGCGGATCGGTTTCGCCCACCACGGCGGATCAGATTGCATGGGCCTGTGACAACGGGTTTGCCGGTGTGGCGTTCGATGTGCTGGCGGCCTGTGGCGACGGTTTGCAAGCGGCCGAGGACGCGGCGGTCAGCGCCGGGCTGGCGGCCTTGGACGCAGGGCAGGTGCCGTTGATCTATACGGCACGCGGGCCGGATGATCCGGCGGTTGCAGCCTTGCGTGCGGTGGCGGGGGCGGACCTGCCTGCGGTGAACGACCGCATTGGTGCTGCGCTGGGCCGTGTCTTGCGCGCTTTGATCGAACGGGGCGGGCTGGGCCGTGCCGTGGTGTCGGGCGGCGACACCTCGGGGCATGTGTGCAACGCCCTGGGCATTGACGCGCTGACGGCGGTGGCGCCGACCATTGCAGGGGCCGCGATTTGCCGTGCCCACGCGACGGGGCCGATGGACGGGCTGCATCTGGCGCTGAAGGGCGGGCAGATGGGCAGCCGCGACTATTTTGGATGGGTACGGGACGGAGGCGGCGCGCGATGACACGGTTGCAGGCAACATACGAGATTGAAAGCCCGGTGGGCGTGGCCCGCGCGGCCGAGGTGATCGCAGGGGAGCAGTCGACGGGGACGTTCATCCGGCTGGCCTCGGAAACCGACGACCTTCGCGCGCGCTCTGCCGCACGGGTCGAAGCGGTCGAGGTCACGGGATCATCGGACCATCCGGCCTTGCCCTGCCGGTTGAAGGCGGACCGCTACGAGCAGGGGCGCATCACGCTGAGCTGGCCGGTGGACACCTTTGGTCCGTCCTTGCCCAACATTCTGGCGACGGTGGCGGGCAACCTGTTTGAGCTGGCCGAAGTCTCGGCCATCCGGCTGCTGTCGCTGGACATCCCCGACAGCATCGCCGCCGCCTGTCCGGGGCCGCAGTTCGGGGTGGCGGGCACGCGGGCGCTGATGGGGGTAGCGACGGGGCCGATGATCGGCACCATCGTCAAGCCCAGCGTGGGTCTGAGTGCGGCCGAGACCGCCGCACTGGCCGGTGATCTGGCGCGGGCGGGCATTGATTTCATCAAGGACGACGAATTGCAGGGCAATGGCCCCGCCTGTCCCTTGGAAGACCGCGCGCGGCTGGTGATGCAGGCGCTGGACGATGCCGCGCAAGCGACGGGGCGTAAAGCGATGTATGCGTTCAACATCACCGACGAAATTACCGATATGTGGCGGCATCTTGAGATGCTGGAAGGCTTGGGCGCCACCTGTGCGATGGTGTCGCTGAATTCGATCGGGCTGGCGGGGCTGCGCGCGGTGCGCGACCGCTCGCCTCTGCCGATCCATGCGCATCGCAATGGCTGGGGGCTGTTGTCCCGCTCGCCCCACATCGGGATCGCGTATCCTGCGATGCAAAAGCTGTGGCGGCTGGCGGGGGCGGATCATTTGCATGTGAACGGGCTGGCCAGCAAGTTTACCGAACCCGACGATGTGGTGATCGAGGCCGCACGGGCGGTGCAGGCGCCGGTCTCGGACGGGCACGACCACGGGGCGTTGCCGGTGTTTTCGTCCGGTCAAACCGCGTGGCAGGTGGGGCCAAGTGCCGATGCGCTGGGCAACGATGATTTCCTGATTTGCGCAGGCGGTGGCATCATGAGCCACCCCGCAGGGCCTGCGGCAGGCATCACCAGTTTCCGGCAGGCGGCCGCAGCGCAGGCCGCAGGCGTGGACGTGCGGACCTATGCGGCGGACCATCCCGAACTGGCGGCGGCGCTGGATGCGTTCAAGGGGGCGGTGACGCGCGGCTGACGTTCCGGTGACGCACAGTTGACATGGGCGGGAAATGCCGCGACACGTTGGTATACCATTTTCTCAGGAGTTGCCCGCCATGTCCGCCACCCTTGCCATCGGCCCCTATACCGACGTCGAACGCGATGCCTTTGCCGCCACGCTAAAGCCCGCGTTTGTCGCCACGCCCGACGACCTGAACACGCTGGACGATGCGACCTGTGCTGCGGTCAAGGCGATCGCCTACAAGGGGCATCATGCCTTTGGCGGGGCCGAGATGGGCCGCTTTGCCAACCTGGGTCTGATTGCGAATTACGGCGTCGGCTATGACGCCATCGACGTGGACGCCGCCACCGCACGCGGGATCAAGGTGACGAACACGCCCGATGTGCTGAACGACGATGTGGCCGATCTGGCGATTGCCATGTGGCTGATGCAGGGCCGCGAAATGCGGCAGGCCGAGGTATGGGTGCGCGACGGGTCCTGGGGCGATAAGGGTCCGGTCCGGCTGAACCGCAAGGTCAGCGGCGGCACCGTCGGCATCATGGGGATGGGCCGCATCGGGCGCGACATTGCGGACCGTCTGGCGGCGTTCAAATGCGACATCCACTATCACGCGCGGTCCGAGAAAGAGACCCCCGGCTGGACCTATCACGCCGATCCGGTCGATCTGGCGCGGTCGGTGGATTTCCTGTTCGTCGCACTGGTCGGTGGCCCCGCGACCGAGAAATACGTCTCGAAAGAGGTGATCGCGGCGCTGGGCGACAAGGGTGTGATCATCAACATCTCGCGCGGCAGCACGATTGACGAAGAGGCGATGCTGGACGCGCTGGAAAGCGGCGCGCTGGCCGGGGCCGGGCTGGACGTGTTCGTGGGCGAGCCGGATCTGAACCCGCGCTTCCAGAAGCTGGACAACGTGGTGCTGCAACCGCATCAGGGGTCCGGCACGCACGAGACACGGGCGGCAATGGCCAAGCTGCAACGCGACAACGTGGCGGCGCATCTGGCGGGGCAGGAATTGCTGACGGCGGTGAACTAGAACCCATGCCTCCCCGGGTCAGGTTGAAGCCGGGGGCTCTGCCAGTTTGGCCTGACCTGCACAAACTACGTCCTGAAGCGCAATGGATCAGGGCGGCCCTGCGTGATTAGCCTGAGGTGAACAATGGCGTTTCAGGAGGGTTCGACGATGATTTCATCCGTTTACAAGGCATGGCAGCAGCGACAGTCAGGTGCGTCCGTCAACCTGCCGGTATCGTCGGCAAAGGGCATGACGCGCGCGGGGTTTCTGCGCTTGATGGCAACGGGCGCTGCGGGTGCCGCGCTGGGCGGGGTGGCTTCGGGTGGATTTGCGCAGGCCGCTGGCAACGCTGCACCGGTCACTGATCTGGACGGTGTTTATGACGCTTGGCAAAGCCGCTTTAACGCCGGTGATCTGGACGGGCTGATGGCGCTGTATGATACCGATGTCACCTACATCAATCCCGACGGTGTCGAGATCTCCGGCAGCGCCGACACCCGCACCGATTACGCGGCTCTTCTGGCGCTTAAGCCCAAGATCGACATCGGTGACCGCAAACACGTGGTCTACAAGGACATATCGTTGACCACCAATCATTGGTCGCTGGAACTGACCGATCCCGATGGCAAGCTGGTGAACCTGACCGGCGGGGGCATCGAGGTCGTTCGCAATTTCGCGGGCGCAGGCTGGCTGTTCATCATCGACGACGCCTCGCGCTCGGCAAGCTGAGGTGGTTTTGGCCCTGTCCGGCGATATGTCGGACAGGGCTGGCGCGCTTAAGCGGTGGGCTTATCGTCTTCCAGATAATACCGAATGTTGTCCTCGAAGGACGCATCCGCCTCAAGCCCCAGGCTTTCAGCCTTGTCGGCGTGGATGTCCCAGCGCCAGCCGGACACGATCGCCTGCACCTCGGGCTGCGCCTCCCAGCGGATCAGTTTGGCGGGCGCAGGTCCTGCCACGGCAGTCATCGCCGCAATCACCTGATCTATCGACCAGACCTTGCCCGGCATCTGCATCGCGCGGTTTTCGCCGATGGCGGCACCGTCCAGTTCGGCGGCTTTCACCAGATTGTCAGCGCATTTGCGCGGGCTAAGGTAGTAGTGCAGGAAATCGCCGTCGACGGGACAGATTGCCGTCTGACCGTTCAGCGGTTCGCGCAGGATCGACGACATGAACGACGACGCGGCGCGGTTGGGTTTGCCCGGGCGCACCGAGATGGTCGGCAGGCGGAAGGCGCGCCCGTCGATGAAACTTTTGCGCGAATAGTCATTGATCAGGATCTCGCCCATCGCCTTTTGCCCGCCGTAGGAGGTTTGCGGGTTGGGATAGCTGTGATCGCCCAGCGGGTTCTGCGCCTCGCCGCCATAGACGGCGATGGAGGACGTAAACACCACGACGGGCGCGGTGCCCAGTGTGCGGCAGCGTTCCAGCACGTTGTAGGTGCCAAAAAGGTTGATTTGCATCCCTGCGTCAAAATCCTCTTCGGCGTGGGCCGATACGATGGCGGCCAGCAGGTAGATCACGTCGGTGTCTTTGCTCACGACCTGTGCCACCGACGCCGCATCTGCGATGTCGCAGCGGGTGGTCTCAACGGGGAAAGGTGCATCGACGGGGGCGGGATCGACCACATCGGCCAGTGTCAGGCGGCTGATCGCCGTGCCGCGCAGGGTGCCCTTGGCGGCCAGAGCCTTGGCCAGTTTCTGCCCGACGACACCGCCGCCGCCTATAATCAGAATATTCATCTCTCTCCCTTTTCGTGGTCAGTCGTCTGCGGCAACGCGTTGCCGGGGTTGGGTTCGGGTCATCTCGTGTCGCCCGCGATCAGGGCCAGCGCCACGACGCCCAGCATGGCGGCGGCCATCGCATAGTTGATGCGCCGCTGGGCGGTGTCGGACAGGTTCAAACGGTGCAGGCTGGCCCCGGCCCACAGCCAGCCCAGATGGATCGGTATCCAGAAAGCGTTGACGATCAGCAGCTTGGTCACGGTTTCGAACACCAGGCTGTCGGGGGCATAGGGGAAGCCTGCGAAGAGGGTGGTGTTGACGGCATAGGCCTTGGGGTTGATCGCCTGCAACAGGATGCCCGCACCGATCCCCGGTGCGGTGGCGGCAGCGACAAAAGCGACCTTGCTGCCGGCAAAGGCGATGCGCGCGGCCAGATACAAAAGGTACAGGATCGACGCCCCCATCAGCACCCAGCGCACCACCGGTTCGGCCAGGATCACCGCCGCCAGCCCCGAGATCACGCCAAAGGCCACGATGTTGGTGCCGATGAGCAGCCCCGTCAGATACCGCAGCCCGGCGCGAAACCCATGCCCCGCACCAACGCCGGCAGTGGACAGCACGCCCGGGCCGGGTGTGATCAGCAGGAAGAACACCGCTGCGGCAAACAGGATCATGCGCCGAACACCAGTTGCACCTTCATCGCCTGAGAACGGTCACCGGCAAGGGTGTGGTCGAACGCGGCCAGCGGAACGCGGCGGATCAGCGGGCCGCGCTCGCTTTGTGCGCAGGTCCCGCAAGGACGCGCTGGCAACAGGGCGACCGGATCGCGCCCCTGCACCCCGGGGCCGGGCGTTTCGGCGGGCACCTCGGCCAGCCGCAGGTCGCGGGCGGCGTGGGCGAACAGGGCATGGGGCATCGCGGGCCTTTCGGTGGTTCTTGCAACCGGAGTGGAATGGTATACCATTTCATCAAATGCGGATTCAGGCGGGGTGTCAATGGCACCTGCACGCCTTTTGAGGAGGGGAAATATGGAACTGTTCGATCTGGGCGGGCGCACGGCGCTGGTCACCGGCGCGTCGATGGGCATCGGGGCGGCGCTGGCGCGGGGGCTGGCCGAGGCAGGCGCACGCGTGGTGCTGAATGCGCGCAATGCGGACCGGCTGGAGGACGCGGCGCAAGGGCTGCGGGACGCAGGGCACGCGGTGGACACGCTGGCCTTTGACGTGACGGATGCCGACGCGGTGCGCGCGGCGGTTGACGGCTATGCAGCGCATCGGCCCATCGACATTTTGATCAACAACGCAGGGATGCAGCATCGCGGCCCGCTGGAGGAATTCGAGGTCGAAGCGTTCGACCGGCTGATGCGCACCAACGTCAATTCGGCGTTTTACGTGGGCCAGGCCACGGCGCGGCACATGATCGCCCAAGGCCACGGGCGGATCATCAACATCGCCTCGGTTCAGACGGCGCTGGCCCGTCCGGGCATCGCGCCCTACACCGCGTCCAAGGGCGCGATTGCCAATCTGACCAAAGGCATGGCGACCGACTGGGCGCGACACGGGCTGAACTGCAACGCCATCGCGCCCGGCTATTTCGAAACGCCGCTGAACGCGGCACTGGTGGCCGATCCTGCCTTCACCGAATGGCTGGAAAAACGCACCCCCGCAGGCCGCTGGGGGCGGGTCGACGAGCTGGTGGGGGCGGCGGTGTTCCTGTCGTCGAAAGCGTCCAGTTTCGTGAACGGGCAGACCATTTTCGTCGACGGCGGGATCACCGCCAGTCTTTAGACAAGAGCTTTGGGAGGAGCATCGCATGAGCAAGAGCATTATCGGTTTCATCGGCGTCGGTTTCATGGGGCATGGCATGGCCAAGAACCTGCTGCAAAAGGGCTATCCCTTGTGGGTCAAGGGCAACCGCAACCGCGCGCCGGTGGACGATCTGGTGGGCATGGGCGCGCAAGAGGCGGCGACGGCGCGTGAACTGGCGCAGAATTGCGATGTGATCCATCTGTGCCTGTCCAACTCGGAACAGGTCGAAGCGGTGTTTCGCGGACCCGACGGCATTCTGGCAGGCGCGCGGGCGGGGTTGATCGTGATCGACACCACCACGGCGGACCCGACCTCGACCGCCGTTCTGGCGGATGAACTGGCGCAGGCGGGCGGCACGCTGGTGGACGCACCGCTGGGCCGGACCCCGAAAGAGGCCGAAGCCGGCACGCTGGACGCGATGGTGGGCTGTGATGATGCGACATTCGACCGGATCAGGCCGGTGCTGGAGTGTTGGGCGGGCAACATCACCCACGTCGGCGACAGTGGCGCGGGGCACAAGATGAAGCTGCTGATGAACTTTATCTCGATGGGCTATGCATCGCTTTATGCCGAGGCGACGGTGCTGGGGGCCAGTGTCGGCATTCCGCCCGCCAAGGTGCGCGAGGTCATCGGGTCATCGCGGCTGACCAACGGGTTTTTCGAGACCTTCATGACCTATGCGGTCGACCGCGAAGAGGTGCACAAGTTCACCATCGCGAACGCGGCCAAGGACCTGCGCTATGTCAACGCGATGGCGGATGGTGCGGGGATCATGACGGTGATGGCAGCGGCGGCGAAACAGTATTTCGCCCATGTCGAGGCCAGCGGCAACGGGCAGGATTACGTGCCCAAGATCACCGACCATGTGGCGGCGCTGAACGGGATGGACATGGAAGAAGAGGCGAAGAAGGGGCGGGGGTGAGCGTCTACAAAGGTCGCTTGTGACGTGCCGCTCTGTTTCGGGCTTGTGAGCAGATTTTGCCCGATGTATCCACTTCGGGCGCTTGGCGCAGAAACAGGAAATATAGGTTGAACAACATGTTACTGAGAAATTTGTGCTTTGCCCTTTGTGCCGTCGGACTTGTCGCGTGCGGTACATCAACCGGTCAGGACACGCCCGCAGCCGCCCCGAAAACCCAACCTTTCTCGCCAGAGCTTTACAAGAGCAAAGGCTTTAAAGAGCTCACCTACAAAGCCTCTGGAAAAACCTACACGCTTTTTGCGCAGCAAAAAGCCAAAGGGAATCTCGGGTTGGACAAGGTTCTGACCTATGTGAGCAAGGGCAAGGCCTTTACCGCGACAACCGCTGATGACACCGAAGTTCAGAACATGGTCCGCGATGCTTACAGAGCGTTGAACCTGTGTCCGGAAAACCTGCACCCTGGGCTTGTCAATTTTGGCTATGGCCCGTTCATGGCGGGCGATGTGCCGATGTGGAACATTTACCTTAAATGTACTGACAAGCTGCAAAGCAACGTCTGACCTGGACGGCAACCGCGCCCAAGAGCATATGACCGTAGACCAAGCCGCCGGTTGTCCCGGCGGCTTTTTCGTGGCTACGTGGATCAGTCCGACGCCGGATCGGCAGAATGCGTGCGTGCGAACAGGCGCACGTATGTCAGGGCAGTGGCGCGCGACAGGCAGCGTTCCTTTTGCAGAGCGATCTGCGGGCCATCAAGGTCCGAGGCCGCCTTGGCCAGTGCCTCGATACGGTCGCATTGTACCATGCCGCCGATCACATCGTATTTCGCCTCGATCCGCGCGACGGTGGTGCCGGTGTCATCGGGCAGGGATTGCATACGCTTGCCGATGGCAGCGCCCCATTGCGCGCGGGTTTCGGCAAAGCAGGCGGTGCTGACAGCGGGCGTTTCGGGGGCGTTGTCCATGCAGGCGGCGTCCGACGCCTCGATGCACAGGGCAGGGTCGGTGCCGTCGTTGACGGCGGCAGCCAGGCAGGCCTCGGCCCCGGCCACCTGCGCCGCAAGCGGGTGGCCAAAGGCGGCAAGTGCTGCCGCGCATAGGATAAGTTTCATCGGTGTTGCCTTTGCTGTGCATTCTTCTTGCAAATGGTATACCAAGTTGACAACTTGCGGCAAGCATTGCGCAGAACGGGAGAGAGACCATGCCATCCATTATCATCACCGGTGCCGGCAGCGGCGTGGGACGCGCCACGGCCCGGGCCTTTATCGACGCGGGCTGGGACGTGGGGCTGGTGGGGCGCCGTGTGGCCGCACTGGAGGACACCGCAGGCGACAGCGGTGCGCTGGTGCTGCCCTGTGACGTGACCGACGAAGACGCGGTGGACGCGGCGTTTGGCAAGGCGGCACAACGCTGGGGGCGGCTGGACGCGCTGTTCAACAACGCGGGCGTATCGCTGGGCGGTGCGCCGCTGGATGAGCTGAAGGTCGCGGACATTCGCAACCTGCTGGATGTGAACATCATGGGCGCGTTCATCGCGGCGCGCGCGGCTTTTGGCCTGATGCGCAAACAGGACCCGCAGGGCGGGCGCATCATCAACAACGGATCGGTCAGCGCCTATGTGCCGCGCTGGGGCTCGGCGCCCTATACGGCGTCGAAACATGCGGTGACCGGGCTGACGCGGACCATTTCGCTGGACGGGCGGGCGTTCAACATTGCCTGCGGGCAGATCGACATCGGCAACGCGCTGACCGACATGGCCGCGAAGATGACCAAGGGCGTGCCGCAGGCCGACGGATCGAACGCGATCGAGCCGGTGATGGATGTGGCCAACGTGGCGTCGTCGGTGCTGCATATGGCCAGCCTGCCGCTGGATGCGAATGTGCAGTTCATGACCGTGATGGCGACGGCGATGCCCTACATCGGGCGCGGCTGATCCCAATGGGCCGCCTGTGTCGGCGGCGGCCCCCAATGTGAAATCGAACAAGGAGGTGTCGGATGACACAAGGGACAGTGGCCATTTTCGGGCTTGGCGCGATGGGCGGCGGTATGGCGCGGGCGCTGCTGCGTGCCGGTCTGGTGACGCACGGGTTTGATGTGAACCCTGACGCCGTGGCGCGGTTTCGCGCGGCGGGTGGGGCGGATGGCACGCTGGAAGCGGTGGCCGACACGCTGGACGCGGTTGTGGTGGTCGTGGTGAATGCGGCGCAGACCGAGGACGTGTTGTTCGGGGCCAATGGCATTGCCGACAAGCTGGCGGCAGGGACGGCTGTGGTGGCCTGCGCCACGGTGCCGCCCGCCTTTGCACGCGACATGGCGGCGCGCTGTGCGGCACTGGGGTTGGAATATCTGGACGCGCCGGTGTCGGGCGGGACGATCCGCGCTGCCGACGGAACCTTGTCCATTCTGGCGTCGGGATCTGCGGCGGCCTTTGACCGCGCGCGGCCTGCGCTGGATGCGATGGCGGAAAAGGTGTTCGAGCTGGGCGATCAGGTGGGCGCGGGATCGTCGATGAAGGCGGTGAACCAGATGCTGGTGGGCATCCACATCGCCGCCATGGCCGAGGCGATGACATTCGGCATGACCCAAGGGGTTGATCCCGATCAGTTTCTTGAGGTGATTTCGCAATGTGCCGGCACGTCCTGGGCGCTGGAAAGCCGCGGGCCGCATGTGCGTGACGGGGATTACACGCCGCTGAGCGCGGTGGACATCTGGCCCAAGGATCTGGGGATTGTCATGGACATTGCCAAATCGGCCAAATTCGGCGCGCCGATCACGGCGGCGGCGTTGCAGCAGTGGTTGGCGGCGTCGGGGTCGGGTCTGGGCCGCGAGGATGACGCGGCGGTGGCCAAGGTTTACGCCCGCAACGCCGGGATCACCCTGCCGGGGGACGCATGAGCACGATACTGGGCGCGATTGCCGACGATTTCACCGGGGCCACCGATCTGGCCGGATTGCTGGCGCGCAGCGGGGCGCGGGTGTCCTTGCGCATCGGCGTGCCCGAGGGGCCGGTGCAGGATGCCGCGCCGTTTGAGGTGATCGCGCTGAAGATCCGCACGGTCCCGGTGGCCGAGGCTGTGGCGCAGGCGCGCAGCGCGCAAACGTGGCTGGCGCAGGCGGGGGCAGGGCGGTTTTTCTGGAAATATTGCTCGACCTTTGACAGCACGGCACAGGGCAACATCGGCCCCGTGGCCGAGGCGTTGATGCAGGCAACAGGGGCGCGGCAGACGATCTATTGTCCGGCCTTCCCTGAAAACGGGCGTACGATTTTCATGGGCAACCTGTTCGTGGGGCAGGTGCCGTTGGCCGAAAGCCCGATGAAAGACCACCCGCTGACCCCGATGCGCGACAGCAATCTGATGCGGTTGCTGGCCCCGCAGGTGACGCGGGACGTGGGGCTGGTCGACCGTTTGACGGTGGCGCGCGGGGCGGATGCGCTGCGCGATGCCTTGGCGCTGGCCGCGCCGCATGTGGTGGTGGATGCGGTGGCCGACAGCGATCTGTATGTGATCGCGGAAGCCTGCCGCGATGCGGTTCTGATGACCGGCGGCAGTGCCGTGGCGATGCCCTTGCCCGATCTCTACCGTGCGGCGGGGCTGTTGCAGGATGGCGGCGCGGCGGCTGCGTGGCGTGCGGCGGACGGGCCTGCGCTGGTGCTGTCGGGGTCGTGCTCGGCCATGACACAGGCGCAGGTGGCGCGTTATGCGGCTGCCAACCCCAGCTATCAGTTGGACCCATTGGTGCTGGTGCGCGACGGGGTGCAGCCGGTGTTGGACTGGTTGGCGGCGCAATCGGGCGCGCCGATGGTTTACGCCACGGCGGCCCCCGAGGTGGTGCGGGCGGCGCAGGACAAGCTGGGACGTGACAAGGCCGGTGCCGTGGTCGAGGATGCCTTGGGCCAGATCGCCATTGCCGCACGCGATGCCGACACGCGGCGGTTCGTGGTGGCGGGCGGTGAAAGCGCGGGCGCCGTGACGCAGGCGCTGGGCGTCACGCGGCTGGACATCGGCCCCGAGATTGCCCCCGGCGTGCCGTGGTGTGCGGCGGTCAGTGGCGGGCATGACGTGGCGCTGGCGTTGAAATCGGGGAATTTCGGCACGGAAGATTTCTTTGCCACCGCATTGGGGACACTGGACACATGAGCGCCGAGGCCGACCTGCGCGAGCTGATCTGTACGCTGGCGAAATCGCTATATGATCGGGGGCTTACGGGCGGCTCGTCGGGCAACATCTCGGCGCGCACGGGCGATGGCGGGTTGTTGGTGACGCCCACGGGGTCCAGCTTTGGCCGCCTGGACCCTGCGCGGCTGTCGCTGTTCGACAGCACTGGCGCCCATGTGGGCGGTGACAAGCCGACCAAGGAAATGCCCCTGCATTCCGCGTTCTACGAGACACGCAGCACGGCGGGGGCGGTGGTGCATCTGCATTCGTGCCATGCGGTGGCTTTGTCGATGCTGGACGGCGTGGACCCCGACAATTTCCTGCCGCCGCTGACGCCCTATGCGATCATGAAACTGGGCAAGGTCAAGCTGCTGCCCGTGTTCCTGCCCGGTGATCCGGCAATGGGCGACGCGGTGCGCGGGCTGGCGGGGAAACGGTCGGCGGTGATGCTGGCCAACCACGGGCCGGTGGTGGCGGGTCGCGATGTCGAGGCGGCCTGTTATGCCATCGAGGAACTGGAAGACACCGCGCGGCTGGCGCTGTTGACGCACGGGCTGCCGCGCCGTCCGCTGAGCGATGCGCAGATCAACGATGTCGTCACCCGCTTTGACGTGGATTGGGAGTGAGACCATGAAGACTGTTCGACTGTCTGCCGACGACAATGTCGTCACCGCCACCCAGCCGTTGCAAGTGGGCGACGAGGGGGCGACCATGCTGATCCCGCGCGGCCACAAGATGGCGACGCAGCCGATTGCCAAGGGTGAAGCGGTGCGCAAATACGCCAACCTGATCGGCTATGCCGCCGAAGACATTGCCCAAGGGGCGCATGTGCACACGCACAACCTGGAGTTTCGCGCGGTCGATACCGAATATGAATTTGGCACCAACCTGCGCCCCGTGGCCCCGGCGACCACGCAAGACACGTTTCAGGGCTATCACCGCGCCAGTGGCCGCGTTGGCACGCGCAACTATATCGCGGTGCTGACGTCGGTGAACTGCTCGGCCACCGCCGCGCGCCAGATCGCGGCGCATTTCACGCCGGACAAGCTGGCGGATTATCCCAATGTCGACGGGGTTGTGGCGTTTGTGCATGGCACCGGCTGCGCGATGGGCGGTGATGGCACGGGCTTCGAGGTGTTGCAGCGCACGCTGTGGGGCTATGCGCGCAATCCCAATGTGGGCGGGGTGCTGCTGGCGGGGCTGGGCTGCGAGATGATGCAGATCGACTGGTTGATCGAGGCTTACGGGCTGACGCCGGGACCGCTGTTCCAGACGATGAACATTCAGGAGGTGGGCGGGCTGCGCCGCTGTGTCGAGCTGGGGGTCAGCAAGATCACCGCGATGCTGCCCGAGGTGAACAAGGCGACGCGCGCACCTGCGCCTGCGTCGGAACTTATGGTGGCGCTGCAATGTGGCGGGTCGGACGCGTGGTCCGGCGTAACCGCGAACCCCGCCGTCGGCCATGCCTGCGATCTGCTGGTGGCGCAGGGCGGCACCGGCGTGCTGGCCGAAACGCCCGAGGTTTACGGCGCCGAACACCTGCTGACCGCGCGCGCGCATGACCGCGCCACAGGCGACAAGCTGATCGACCTGATCCACTGGTGGGAGGACTACACAGCCCGCAACCGTGGCTCGATGGACAACAACCCCAGCCCCGGCAACAAGGCGGGCGGGCTGACCACCATCCTTGAAAAATCGCTGGGGGCGGTGGCCAAGGGCGGCACGACACCGTTGATGGGCGTCTATAAATACGCCGAACCCGTCACGGCGCGCGGGTTCACGTTCATGGACAGCCCCGGATACGACCCCGCGTCGGTCACCGGCCAGATTGCCAGCGGCTGCACGTTGGTGTGTTTCACCACCGGTCGCGGCTCGGCCTTTGGCGCGAAACCGTCGCCGTCGATGAAGGTGGCGACCAATTCGGAAATGTACAGTCGCCTACACGAAGACATGGACGTGAACGCAGGCACCATCCTGTCCGAAGGCCGCAGCGTCGAGGAGGTGGGGCGCGAGATTTACCAGATGTGGTTGCGCATGGCCTCGGGCGAGGTCAGCAAATCCGAGGCGCAGGGCCTGGGCGATTATGAATTTGTGCCCTGGCAGATCGGGGCGGTGATGTGATGCGGTTTTCGGCGAACCTGGGCTTTCTGTGGACCGAGTTGTCACTGCCCGATGCGATCCGCGCGGCGAAGTCGGCGGGGTTTCAGGCGGTGGAATGCCACTGGCCTTATGATGTCCCTGCGCAGGATGTGGCGGATGCGCTGCACGAAACGGGCCTGCCGATGCTGGGTCTGAACACAACGCGCGGCGACCCGGGCGAAAACGGGCTGTCGGCGCTGCCCGGTCGCGGCGCAGATGCCCGCGCGGCGGTGGATCAGGCGCTGGCCTATGCCGCGGCCACCGATACGGGGGCCGTGCATGTGATGGCCGGTTTCGCGCAAGGTGCTGCGGCCCATGCGGCCTTTGTCGACACGCTGCGCTATGCTTGTGACAGGTCGGACGGGCGCACGATTTTGATCGAGCCGCTGAACCACTATGACGCGCCGGATTATTTCCTGCGCACGACAACGCAGGCCGAAGCGATCATTGCCGAAGTGGGCGCGCCGAACCTGAAACTGATGTTCGACTGCTACCACGTGCAACTGATGGAAGGCGACGTGACCCACCGGCTGGAACGGCTGCTGCCGCTGATTGGGCATGTGCAGGTGGCATCGGTCCCTGATCGCGGCGCGCCGGACCATGGAGAGTTGCATTACGGTCATGTGTGGGACGTGCTGGCGCGGCTGGGCTGGGATGCGCCCGTGGGGGCCGAGTACAAGCCGAACGGGCCGACAGAGCCGACACTGGGCTGGATGTGATGGCGGCTAAGGCGCGCTTGTAGACGCCATGTCGTCTGCAAGCACACAGCCTGACCCCCGAAAGCGCCTGCGTCGGGCAACCTTTGACCAAGCAGGCAGGCCGCCACCCTGCACGGGCCGCGGCCAACTGATCACTGACCGATCTGCGCCAGCAAGTCGGGGTTGGTCACCAGATTGCGCACCCCGTGTGCGTGGTCTTCGTCGAACGCGTTGTGCCCCAGCCATTTGTCGACCGAGTTGATGTCGACGCGGGCCACCTTGGGATGCACGCTCCACGTCACCTCGAAGGGCGATCCGGTCTCGTTATAGCCCGGTCCCGTGGTCGAGCCTGCGTAGACCACTGGCGTGCCGGTGTCGGTGGGGATGTTGGGGGCCTGATACAGCCCGTTCACGGTTTCAACGTCGGCCAGTTTGGTGAAATCCAGCGCGCTCGGATCGTTCACCAGAACGAACACCTGTGCCTCGACGCGCAGTTGCGGGTTGCTGATCGCATCGCTTAGACAGGTGCCAAGGGTCGGGCCCGGCTTGGCCTGCGCGGTGGAATAGACAAAATGCGCCTCGATGGTGTCGCCGGGTTTCAGCGCGCCGTGTTCGGTTTTGCCCACGGGATGGTCCAGCGGTTTCAGCTCGGCCTTGGTCAGCTTGCCATCGTATTGATAGCCGGTGTCATAGCCGTGCCCGTCGCCGTTGCCCGCATAGTGGGTAAATTCGCCGCCGCGGTGTTCGGCGTTTTCGTGAAAGTGGATGTCGCACAGGTTCATCTGGGTATAGGCCGGTGCCGTGCCAAAGGCGCGGTGGTTGCTGCCCGCTGCCACGTCAATGTCGCGCGGCGCCTGCGGGCCAAAGCCTGCACCGTTGGTGTTCCTGGCCAATGCAGCGCGTTGCTGGGCGATGATGTCGTCGGACACGGCGGCGTGTACAGCGCCGGCTGCCATTGCAAAGCTGTTCAATGCAAGCAGCGCGGCAGTGGCTGTGGCCAACACCGGGAGGGTTCTTTTGATCATGATGATTTCCAATACTTTTTACGGTGATGCAGTTCCGTGGAAGGTAGGGGCGGTTGTGAATGAACCCCAGGGACTGCATCTTTCTCAAATCAGCGCCTCGCAGATCAGAATGTAAATTCACGCTACCGTGGGTTGGGATTTCTTTCATAACCTTCTGTGAAATAGCAATAATTTGTCTACCCTCAGGGGCGTTACGGGAAATTGTGTGATCAAGTCGTGAACACGACTCGGATTTGGTCGCGTAGTCTGACGCCGCACTGCGTGGCCCGACAGTGGCCTGTGATTGACGCTTGACGCCCGCGCCTGCCGCCGCCCCTAATGGGGCCATGGACATGTTGAACAACACCCCGCGCCGCCCTGTTGACTTACCTTTGGATGTGCCCGCTCCGTCGGTCGATGCCGCGCGGGCGGCGCTGCTGGTGGCGCAATGCCCTGTGGCGGGGGCGACGCCGCTGGTCGATGCGCCTGAACTGGCCGCAATAGCGGGCGTTGGCAGCCTGCATATCAAGGACGAGCGGAACCGCATGGGGCTGGGCAGTTTCAAGGCGCTGGGGGCCGCTTATGTGATTGCCTGTGACGCAAGCGACTGCACCGCCAAGGGGCGCACCTACGTGACCGCCAGTGCGGGCAACCACGGGATGAGCGTGGCCGCCGGTGCGGCGGCCTTTGGCGCGCGGGCGGTGGTCTATATTGCGGAAACGGTGCCCGAGGCTTTTGCCGCGCGATTGCGTGACATCGGGGCAGAGGTGCGGCGCGAGGGTGCGATTTACGAGGACAGCATGGCCGCCGCCATGGCTGCGGCGGAGGCCGAAGGGTTTGCGCTGTTGTCCGACAGTTCCTGGGACGGCTATTACGACCGCCCGCACCGGCTGATGGAAGGGTATCTTGTGCTGATGGACGAGGCGATCCGCCAGATGCCGCAGCCACCGACGCATCTGTTCTTGCAGGCCGGTGTCGGCGGGCTGGCGGGGGCCTGTGCCGCGTTGGCGCGCAAGGCCTGGGGCGAGGCGGTGCAGATCGTCGTGGTGGAACCCGACGCCGCGCCCGCGTTGCACGCGTCGGTGACCGCAGGCAGGGCGGTGACGACCCAAGGGCCGGTGTCCGCCATGGGGCGGCTGGACTGCAAGGAACCGTCCCTGATCGCGTTGAAAGGGCTGGCGCGGGATGCGGATGTGTTCCTGTTGATCTCCGAGGGCGAAGGCGCGGCAGGGGCGGCGGCTTGCGCGCAGCACGGGGTGCCGTCCACACCGTCGGGGGCTGCGGGCGTCTCGGGGTTGATCACCGCCGCGCAGGCGCTGAACCTGGGACCGGACAGCCGCGTTTTGTGTATCCTCAGCGAAGGGCCTGAATAACCGATGACCGATTTCGCCCCCGATTTTGCCCGCGAAGAATACCGCACCCGCCTGCACCGTGCCCAAACGATGATGGACCGCGCCGGGCTTGCGGCCCTGCTGCTGACAACCGAACCCGAGGTGCGCTATTTCACCGGCTTTCTGACCCGTTTCTGGGAAAGCCCCGCGCGCCCCTGGTTCCTGATTGTGCCTGCCAGCGGCGATCCGGTGGCGGTGATCCCGTCCATCGGCGCGCATCTGATGGGGCAAAGCTGGATCACCGACATCCGCACCTGGCGCAGCCCGCAGCCCGACGATGACGGCATCAGCCTGCTGCGCGATGCGCTGGCCGAGGTGGGCGGCCCCGTCGGTGTGCCCAGCGGTGCGGAGACGCACCTGCGGATGCCGCTGGACACATGGGCTGCGCTGCAAACCGCCGCTGCTTTCCGCGATGATGCGGGGATCATGCACCGCCTGCGGCTGATCAAATCGGATGCCGAGATCGACCGCATCGCCACCATCTGCCAGATCGCCAATACCGCGTTCGACCGTGTGCCCGAAGTGATCGGCGCGGGCCTGCCCCTGTCCGAAGTGTTCCGCCGCTTTCAGATCTTGTTGCTGACCGAAGGGGCCGATTGGGTGCCCTATCTGGCGGGGGCTGCGGGACAGGGCGGGTACGGCGACGTGATCTCGCCCGCGACGGATGTGCCGCTGATGGACGGCGATGTGCTGATGCTGGACACAGGCGCGGTCAAGGCCGGGTATTACTGCGACTTCGACCGCAACTTTGCGGTGGGCGACGTGGACCAAGCGGCGCACGATGCCCACGCGCGGCTGATCGAGGCGACCGAAGTGGGGTTCGAAGCCGCCCAGCCCGGCGCCACGGCCGCCGACCTGTTTCACGCCATGGACCGTGTGGTGACAGGCGGCGCGGGCGGATCGGACGCGGGCCGCTTGGGACACGGGTTGGGGATGCAGTTGACGGAATGGCCGTCGCTTATGCCCGCCGATCACACGGTGCTGGAACCAGGCATGGTGCTGACGCTGGAGCCGGGGATTGAACTGGCGCCGGGGCGGATGCTGGTGCACGAGGAAAACATCGTGATCACCGCAGAGGGGCCGCAGTGGCTGAGCATTCCCAGCGATGAACATATGGTCCAGTTGTGAGCATCTATCCCTACCACAGCGTTGCGGCGGCGCCGTCGCTGGGGCTGGTGGTGTTGCAGGTGGACGAGACGATCGAAGCCGACATGCGCCAGCTATTGGGCGATGCGCAGGTCTATGTCAGCCGCGTGCCCAGCGGGGCGCAGGTGACGCGCGAAACATTGGCCGAGATGGCCGCACATCTGGGCAGGTCGGCGGCGTTGCTGCCCCCTGCGGCGGATCTGGCGGTGGTGGCCTATGGCTGCACGTCGGGGGCGGCGCAAATCGGCCCCGAACAGGTGGCGCGGCTGGTGCGGCAGGGCAGGCAGGTCGCGGCGGTAACCGAACCTGTCACGGCGCTGGTCGCGGCCTGCGCGCATCTGGGGCTGCGGCGGCTGGCGCTGTTGTCGCCTTATGTCGCGGCTGTGTCGGACCATTTGCGCACCGTGCTGGGGGCGCAGGGCATCGACACGCCGGTGTTCGGCACCTTTGCCGAGGCGGAAGAGGCCAAGGTCGCGCGGATCGCGCCGGATGCGATCATCGACGCGGCGAAAGACCTGTGTGCCGACGCGGATGTGGACGGGGTGTTTCTGTCGTGCACCAACCTGCGGACATTGCCGGTGATCGACAGGCTGGAGGCCGCAGTTGGCCTGCCTGTCCTGTCGTCAAATCTGGTGCTGGCCTGGCATATGGCGCAATTGGCCGCGGTGCCACTGACGGGACCGGGCCGGTTGCTGAAGCCTTAAGCCCAGGTGCCGTTGACCATGATCTCGCGCGCGATGTCAGCGCGGTTCATGTTGCGGTCAGCCAGTTCGGCATCGCTTAGCGCGTGCAGGGCCATCGCTTGATCGGCCATGGTGGGCACGTCGTTGCGGGAATTAAGTTTCGCGATCAGTTTGGACATTGTCGTCTCTCCTATGCTTGGACGTAACATAGGCATGATGCTGCGATGCAGCAATGCGGACTGCGGAATTGCCGCATTGCAGCGGACGCATGGCTGGCTCAAGCCCTTGAAAAACGCGCCGTTACGTCACGCAGCCCGGTTCACACCGCTTTGGGGGCTGGAAATCGCCTGCGTCCCGCGCAAGGATCGCGCCAACGCCGAGCGGAGGAGGCCCCATGCTAGAAATCATCCCGAACATGCCCGAAAACATGCCCACCGAGACAGTCGTCGCGGCGGTGCGCCGTGTGGCGCGGATCAACCCCGACCGCGACGCGGTGGTCTGCGATGGCACACGGCTAAGCTGGGCGGAGTTCGACCTAGCCATCAATCAGGCGGCCAACATGCTGATCGCGCGCGGGGTCACGCGCGGTGACCGTGTGGCGGTGCTTTCGCCGAACTCGATCGCCTATGCGGTGCTGTTCATGGGCATCTTGCGGGCAGGGGGCTGTGTGGTGCCGTTGTCGACGATGGCGTCGTCGGATGCGCTGGAGAAAATGGTAAAGGACTGCGGTGCGCGGGTGTTCTGTCTGGCCGAAGCCTACCGTGATCTGGTGCCATTCGTGGATGCGATGGACATCACCCGCATCGCGCTGGACTTTGACGCCGACGAGTTCGAAAGCTACGCGGCGGCGATGCAGGCTGCCGACACCACCGACCCGATGGTGCCGGTCGAGATGGATGACGGGTTCAACCTGATCTATTCGTCAGGCACCACCGGCACGCCCAAGGGCATCTTTCACACCCATTTCCTGCGCGCCGCGCAGATGGACCGTGTCACCGCCAACGGCTATGACGATTCCGCGCGCACGCTGATTTCCACGCCGCTGTATTCCAACACCACCATCGTGGCCTTTCTGCCGACGCTTGTGGGCGGATCGACCGTGATCCTGATGTCGAAATTCGACGCCGGGGGGTGGCTGGCGCTGGCCGAGGCCGAAGCCGCCACGCACACGATGCTGGTGCCGGTGCAGTACAAGCGCATTGTCGAACTGCCTGCTTTTGCAGATTATAACCTCAGCGCTATGCGGCTGAAACTTTCCACTTCCGCCCCGCTGCGGGCGGATGTGAAGCAGAAAGTGCTGGCGCAGATGCCGGGCAAGCTGGTGGAATATTACGGTCTGACCGAAGGCGGCGGCGTGAGCGTTCTGATTGCCGACGAGAACCCGACCAAGCTTCATACCGTGGGCAAACCCGCACCCAATTGCGACATCCGCCTGATCGGGCCGGACGGGACCGAGGTCGCTCCCGGCGAAGTGGGCGAGATTTGCGGGCGGTCTGCGACGATGATGGCAGGGTACTATGGCCGCGATGACCTGACCGAGGAAACGTTGTGGCGCAATGCGGAGGGCCAGGTTTATTTCCGCTCGGGCGATATGGGGTCGTTTGACGACGACGGATTTCTGGTGCTGTCGGACCGCAAGAAGGACATGATTATTTCGGGCGGGCTGAACATCTATGCCAACGACTTGGAGTTGATCCTGCTGGCGGATGCGGATGTGACGGATGCCGCCGTGATCGGCGTGCCGTCCGAACAATGGGGCGAGACGCCCTTGGGGCTGGTGGTGCTGCGCGAGGGGGCTGAGACCACGGGCGACGAGATCCGCGCGCGGGCGAACGAGAAGCTGGGCAAGAGCCACCGTTTGAGTGCAGTCGAAGTGCGCGAGGTGCTGCCGCGCAGTTCAATCGGGAAGATTTTGAAAAAGGACCTGCGGGCGGCGTATTGGCCGTGACGTAGCCAAATAGGGCAGCGCCCGACCGTCGCACCAAAGGTGCGCCGATAATATTAGGCACGCCTTCGGCGTGACGGGCGGTCGGGCGCTGCCTCTCACACATTGCAAAGCAATGTGTTGCCGGCAGGTGTTCGCTTTGCGAACACCGAGAGGCCGGCGGTGCTACGCACCTTGACTCCGGGCTTTGGCGCTTAGGGCTTAACCAAGCCCACCCACCTTCTTCAACGCGGCCACCACTGCCGCCACGCCTTCGCGCTGGCGCAGCGATGTGAACAAGAACGGCCGCCCCGCGCGCATCCGCGTGGCGTCACGTTCCATCACGTCCAGCGACGCACCCACATAGGGCGCAAGGTCGGTCTTGTTGATGATCAGGATGTCGGATTTGGTGATCGCAGGTCCGCCCTTGCGCGGGATTTCCTCGCCTGCGGCCACGTCGATCACATATAGCGTCACATCCGCCAGCTCGGGGCTGAAGGTGGCAGACAGATTGTCACCGCCGCTTTCGATCAGCAGCACTTCGATCTCGGGGTGGCGTTTCACCATCTGGTCGACAGCGGCCAGATTGATCGACGCATCCTCGCGGATCGCGGTGTGGGGGCAGCCACCGGTCTCGACCCCGATGATCCGGTCCTGCGGCAGCACTTGCAGGCGCATCAGCGCCTCGGCGTCTTCCTGCGTGTAGATGTCATTGGTGATCACACCGACCGAATGGCTGTCACGCAACGCCTCGCACAGGGCGGCGGTCAGCGTGGTTTTGCCAGCGCCCACGGGGCCGCCGATGCCCACGCGCAGGGGGCCGTTCATCTGGGTCATGTGCGGAAAATCCTTGAATATTGGGTTTCGTGTTTCATCGACGCGATGTCGGTGGCAAAGGCCGTGGCGGTCAGATCGTCAAGGCTGGCGGCACAGGCGCGGGTGGCCACGTCCTGCGCCACGGGGGTCAGGGCGCGGATGATCGCCTGTCCGTCGCTTTGACCCAAGGGCACCAGCCGCATGGCGGCCCCCGCCAGACTGCTGGTCAGACCGTGCAGGTACATCTTGGCCGTCAGTTCCAGCGGCAGGTCGGCGGCGCGCGCCGCTTCACCGACAGCCACGGGATAGGTGCGCGGCGTGGCGGTGGTGCCGTTCAGGTTGGCCACCGCAGCAGCAAAGGCCGCCCCTTGCAGATCGGTCTCGCGCAGCCGTTCGGCCGAGGCGGCAAAGGCACGGGCGGTGGCATCTACCGCTGCAACATCCGTCGCGCGATAGCTGGCGGCGATGAACAGGCAATCGTTCCAGCCCGCACCATGTCGCAGCACCGTGTCGATCCAGTCCTGTGTTTGGGCCGCGTCCGTCACGTCGCCCGCCTGCACCGCCCATTCCAGCCCGTGCGAATAGGCAAAGGCCCCGACCGGAAACGACGGCGAGAACCATTGCGCCAGCGTCAGGACCGCGTCGTCAATGGGCATGGCTGTGGGTGCGTCCGTGACCGTAAGCCCCGCCTTCGGGGGTAAAGGGTTCGTTCACCTCGCGCACCACCGCGCCGATCTTGGCCAGCATGTCGCGGATCACGTGGTCGGGCTGGATCAGCAGGCGGCGGTCTTCGATCTGGCAGGGGGTGTGACGGTTGCCGATGTGCCAGGCGATGCGCGGCATGTCGGGGCCGGTGATCTCAAGCAGATCCTGTGCGGCGGCCTGAACCAGCACCTCGCGCCCGTCGGCCAGCACCAAGACCCCGCCGTGATCCAGCGATGTGGTCTGCGGCAGGTCGATCAGGATCGGCTGCCCGTCGTCGGTTTCCAGCATCTTGCGGCGCAAAAATCGCGTGTCGTAGTCCAGCGTGATCTGCGCGAAGGGCGTCGTGTGGCTGTGGTCGTGATAGGTGCGGGCGGTCAGGGTGTGCATGGTCAAACCTTCAGAACATGAAATAGCGTTGCGCCATCGGCAGAACCTCGGCGGGTTCGCAGGTCAGCAGCTCGCCGTCGGCGCGCACTTCGTAGGTTTCGGGGTTCACCTCGATGTGCGGAAGGGCGGTGTTCAGCTTCAGGTCCGACTTGCCGATGTTGCGGGTGTCCCTGACGGCGACGGTCTGCTTGGCCAGCCCCAGCGTGCCGCGAATGTCGGCGTCCTGTGCGGCGGCACTGACGAAGGTGATCGACGAATGTTCGACCGACCGGCCAAATGCCCCGAACATGGGCCGCGAATAGACCGGCTGCGGGGTGGGGATGGACGCGTTGGGATCGCCCATCTGCGCCATGACGATGGTGCCCGACATCAGCACCATTTCCGGCTTTACCCCAAAGAACGCCGGGTTCCACAGCACCAGATCGGCGCGCTTGCCCTCTTCGATGCTGCCGATCTCGCGGCTGATGCCGTGGGCGATGGCGGGGTTGATGGTGTATTTGGCGATATAGCGGCGCACGCGGAAATTGTCGTTGTCGCCGGTTTCCTCGGCCAGCCGCCCGCGCTGTTTCTTCATCTTGTCAGCGGTCTGCCATGTGCGGATCAGCACCTCGCCGATGCGGCCCATCGCCTGACTGTCGCTGGCGATGATCGAAAACGCGCCCATGTCGTGCAGGATATCCTCGGCGGCGATGGTCTCGCGGCGGATGCGGCTTTCGGCAAAGGCGACGTCCTCGGGGATGGATTTGTCGAGGTGGTGACAGACCATCAGCATGTCCAGATGCTCTTCCAACGTGTTGACCGTAAAGGGGCGCGTGGGGTTTGTGGACGACGGCAGGACGTGTTCCTCGCCGCAGATCTTGATGATGTCCGGGGCGTGCCCGCCGCCTGCACCTTCGGTGTGAAAGGCGTGAATGGTGCGCCCCTTCATGGCCGCCACGGTGTTTTCGACAAAGCCGCTTTCGTTCAGCGTGTCGGTGTGGATCATCACCTGCACGTCCATGTCGTCGGCCACCGACAGGCAGCAGTCGATGGCGGCGGGGGTGGTGCCCCAGTCCTCGTGCAGTTTCATCGCGCAGGCACCGGCATTGATCATCTCGACCAGTGCAGCGGGCTGGCTGGCGTTGCCCTTGCCCGACAGGCCGATGTTCATGGGGATGCTGTCAAAGGCCTGCAACATCCGCCCGATGTGCCAGGGCCCCGGCGTGCAGGTGGTGGCCAGCGTGCCATGCGCGGGGCCGGTGCCGCCGCCCAGACAGGTGGTCACGCCCGAATGCAACGCGTCCTCCATCTGTTGCGGGCAGATAAAGTGGATGTGGCTGTCGAACCCGCCTGCGGTCAGGATGCGGCCCTCGCCCGCGATGATCTCGGTGCCGGGGCCGATGATGATGTCGACGCCCGGCTGTGTGTCGGGGTTGCCCGCCTTGCCGATCTTGTGAATGCGACCGTCGCGCAGGCCCACGTCGGCCTTGTAGATGCCGGTGTGGTCCACGATCAGCGCGTTGGTGATAACCGTATCAACCGCCCCTTGGGCGCGTGTCACCTGTGACTGGCCCATGCCGTCGCGGATCACCTTGCCGCCGCCGAATTTGACCTCTTCACCATAGGTGGTCAGGTCACGCTCGACCTCGATGATCAGGTCGGTGTCCGCCAGACGCATCCGGTCGCCGGTGGTGGGGCCGAACATGGCGGCGTAATCGGCGCGGGCAATGGGCTTGGGCATGGGTCTGTGTCCTTTGGTGGGCGTCAGCGTTTCTTGGAGCCGGGCAGGGCGGGGCCGCGTTTGCCCAGACGGCGGGCGTTGGCGCGGGTCTTGCGGCGCAGCGGTTTCACGGCGGCATTCATCACCTCGTCCGGGCGCTTGCCGCGCATGGTGGCCATCGACGCGGCGGTGGCGCTGTCCAGGAACGCCGAGGATTTCTCCGACACCATCCGGTCGTTTTCGGACTTGGTGACCGACCACAGGCCCGCCATCCCCATCATCCGCATCGTCATGACGCTGGCGGTTTCCACCATCAGCATCGACATATTCATCCATGCACCCATCATATCGGCAGGGGTGGCAGAGCGTGGCAGTTTCGTGACCATCAAAGGTCTCCCATGATCTGTTGGTTGAACCCGAACACCCGCCGCGCCCCGCCATAGGGGATCAGCGAGACTTCGCGCCGTTGACCGGGTTCAAAGCGCACGGCAGTCCCGGACGCGATGTCCAGACGCATCCCCCGTGCGGCGTCGCGGTCAAAGTCCAACGCAGCGTTTGTTTCAGCAAAATGATAGTGCGAGCCGAGCTGAACAGGGCGGTCACCGGTGTTGGCAACCATCAGCGTGATGGCCGTGGCGCCATCATTCAAGATGATGTCGCCGGTGCCCGGTATCAACTCGCCGGGGATCATTTGCGGGATTTCCGCGCGCTGCGTGCGCGGATTGTCGCGCGGGTGGCGGTCAGGGCCACGGCCACCACGATGGCCGCCATGCCCAGCAGAACCGGCAGCCATGCCGCCCCGTCGGTGACGTGGGGGTGCAGGTGCAGGCCCGCATCGGTGTGTGCGGCCACGGGGGCGGCAAGAAGGGCAAGGCCAAGGGCAGTTGTCACGGATTTCATCAAGTCAGGCTCCTGTTAGCGGATAGGGTTGTGGACGGTCACCAGCTTGGTGCCGTCGGGAAAGGTGGCCTCGACCTGCACGTCGTGGATCATTTCGGCGATCCCCTCCATGCATTGATCGCGGGTGATGATCTGCGCGCCTGCTTCCATCAGGTCGGCCACGCTGCGCCCGTCGCGTGCGCCTTCGACCACCGCATCGGTGATCAGAGCGATGGCTTCGGGATGGTTCAGCTTTACGCCACGCTCCAGCCGTTTGCGGGCGACCACGGCGGCCATCGCAATCAGCAGTTTGTCTTTTTCGCGGGGGGTCAGGTTCATGTCAGATCATCCAGGTTCTTGGCAGGGGTCCACCCTTGAGGCGGATAAGAACGGGCAGCAGGCTGCGCCGCAACTCGAAACTGTCGATGGCCAGAAATCTGGCTACCAGCATGTCGTCACCGATCAGGCTGGCTCCTGCGGTATCGGGCAGCATGGCGCGCACGGGCGCGAGCTGTCCGGCGGCGTCAGGGGCGATGTAGACCATGGCCGCCATCGCGCCCGCGCCCTGTGCCACATGGGGTTTGGCCAGATGCGCGGTGGCATCCCCCGACAGCACGATCGCGTCGTGATACAGCGGCACGCCGTTGCGGTTGATCATGATGCGGTCGCGCAGATGCAGGCTGTGCAGCCGTTCGCCCATGGCCGCGCGGCCAAAGACCAGCGGCTCGACCATCAGCAATTGCGCATCCGCGGCCATGTCGATCTGCAAACGGCGGTCCAGGGCGGCACCGTCGAACAGGATCGTTTCCTGCGGCAGCCAGTCGATGCGCGCCTGTGGTCCGACGGTCAGGGTGTTGCGCAACTGGCCCACTTCGCCGGTCTGCGCGCGGTAGGCGCGTTCGCAGGCCTGGGTGGTCAGGCACAGGGTTGTGCCCGCTTCGGCGGTGGCGGTCACGCTATATTGGTCGCCGCCGGTCACCCCGCCCGCAGTGTTCAGCACCACGGCGTCCAGGGCTGTGCCGCTGCCGCGCGGAAACAGGCATTTTGACGATCCGGCCTGATGCAACTGGCCCAGCACCGACCGCCCGCGCGCCAGCTTGGACGACACCACCATGCGCCCGCGCGCGCGGGGTTGTTGCGGATGTCGCACCGTTGCCGGTGGTATGACCATATGATGCGTGATCTGCGTGCCCCCCCAAAGGCGAAAAACTGCGGTGCTCTAGTCATTGGGCGAGTCACCCCCGCCGCGCCCAATGACTAGAGCACCCAGGGCGCAGATTGCCCATCCATTCAGCGCGCTTCTGGTTTTTATCGCACAAAAAGTGACCACGTTCCGGCGGGTCGCCTTAAAATTGTGCAAGTTCCCGCGATCAAAGATGCTGCACCTGCATCCTCGTTTGCCATTCACAATCACTTGAACTGACGCTGAGACGACCTGATTGCACGAGACAAGTGCCAACGGGGGGGTGTGTGGCGACCTTGCGATTTCGACCTCGAGGGGCCGCCACACGATATTGCAACGCTAACGTTGCAGGACCAGCTTAGGGGACTGTCTGTGCGGCGCAAGCCGTAGCTGTCTGGCTGGCCTGCTTTGGAGACAGATATGACATTTTTCAAATCCATGCTGACCGGCACGCTTGCGGCGGCCACGCTTGGCTCGGCTGCTCTGGCGGCGGATGACACCATCAAGGTCGGTGTGCTGCATTCGCTGTCCGGTACGATGGCCATTTCCGAAACCACGCTGAAAGACACCATGCTGATGCTGATCGAACAGCAAAACGCCAAGGGTGGCTTGCTGGGCAAACAGCTAGAGGCCGTGGTGGTCGATCCCGCATCCGACTGGCCGCTGTTCGCGGAAAAAGCACGCGAATTGCTGACCGTGCACAACGTCGATGTGATCTATGGCAACTGGACATCCGTCAGCCGAAAATCCGTGCTGCCGGTCATCGAAGAGCTGAACGGCCTGTTGTTCTATCCGGTCCAATACGAGGGCGAAGAGTCATCGAAAAACGTGTTCTACACCGGTGCGGCCCCGAACCAACAGGCGATCCCGGCGACCGATTATTTCCTGGACGAACTGGGTATCGAGAAATTCGCGCTGCTGGGCACCGACTATGTCTATCCGCGCACGACCAACAACATCCTTGAAAGCTATCTCAAGGGTAAGGGCATTGCTGCCGAAGACATCTTTGTGAACTACACACCGTTCGGGCACTCGGACTGGTCCAAGATCGTGGCCGACGTGGTCGCACTTGGCGCGGACGGCAAGAAAGTCGGCGTGATCTCGACGATCAACGGCGACGCAAACATCGGTTTCTACAAGGAACTGGCGGCGGCCGGCATTTCGGCGGATGACATTCCTGTCGTCGCCTTCTCGGTCGGCGAGGAAGAACTGTCGGGGTTGGACACGTCTAACCTGGTTGGCCACCTGGCTGCGTGGAACTATTTCATGTCCGCCGACACGCCGGAAAACGCTGAATTCATCAAGACTTGGCACGCATTTATCGGTGACGACAAGCGTGTGACCAACGACCCGATGGAGGCCCACTATATCGGCTTCAACATGTGGGTCGCAGCGGTCGAGGCGGCAGGCACCACCGATGTGGACGCTGTGCGCGCCGAAATGTACGGGCAGGAATTCCCGAACCTGACCGGCGGCACCGCCGTGATGGGCGTGAACCACCACCTGTCCAAACCCGTCCTGATCGGTGAAATCCAGGCCGACGGCCAGTTTGACATCATCTCGGAAACCGATCCGGTTCCGGGCGACGCATGGACCGACTTCCTGCCCGAATCCGCCGTGCTGGAATCGGATTGGAAAGATCTGGGCTGCGGTATGTACAACACCGAAACCAAGACCTGCGTTCAGATCCTGTCGAACTACTAAGCTTGACCTGAGAGGGCGCGCATCCCGCGCCCTCTCTGACCCAATGCGGATTTCATTCACATGACCAGACTTATTGCCGCCACGCTGGCCCTGTTGCTGACCTGCGTCAGTGCCTTTGCACAGGACACGACGGGCCCCATCCAGCAGGTGCTGCAAGAGCACCGCGACACGATCCTGAAAAGCTCGCGCACCACCATTGGTCCGGCCATCGACGCGGTGGCCGACAGCGGGCTGCCGCAGGCGCAGGCGGTGCTCGAGGCATGGTCGGACAAGGATATGTGGCTGCGCGAGGCCGACGGTCTGTTCTTTCGCGCCAAGAAGGCCGAGGGCGGCTATGCGCTGACCGATTTCGACACCGGCGAGGTGGTTGGCGTGTTTGAAAAGGACGCGCTGGACCAGATCAAGCCCAACAGCGGCATCCGCGCGCTGATCGGCACGGCGCTGGTGCAGTTCCAACTGAAAGATCCCGATCCCAAGCGCCGTCAGGACGCGCTGACTTCGATTTCCCGTGACCCTGACCAGGCACTGCTGAAACCGCTGCGCAATTCGATCGACATGGAGACCGACGCGACCCTGAAGGCGCAAAAGCTGCGGCTGGAGCGGCTGCTGACCATCGGCTACGACGCCGACCCCGATGCGCGGGTACAGGCGATGGCCGATATGTCGGGCGACTTGGGCGTAGACGTGCGCGCCACGCTGAACCCGCTGGTCGCCACCCGCCGCGCCGTTGTGCAGGGCGATGTGCCCGCGGGCACCAATGTGGCGGCGATCCTGAAACCGGGGTCCGACGCGCTGGGCAAGGCCGAAGCCTATGACATGCTGGTGGCGGCCGATCTGGCCCCCCCGCGGGTGACGGATGCGGCCATTCGCGCAGCACTTGAGGCGCACATCGCGGACGGACGTGTGGGCGGTTTGCCTGTGCAGCAACTGGACAACGACGCCAGCCGCCGCGCGGCCTATATCACGCTGGCCAAGGCCGGGACCGTGCCGCCGTTCATTTCCGAGGAGGCGGTGCAGGATACGCTGGATGGTTTCACGTTCTATGACGCTTATTTCGATCCCTCTGCACAGGTGACCGACGCGGCAAACGACGCGCTGAACGCGATCAAGCTGAAGGTGGGGATGAACCAGGCCGCCGACCTGACGCTGGATGCGATGTCGCTGGCGTCGATCTACTTTCTCGCCGCCATCGGCCTTGCCATCACCTTTGGCGTGATGGGGGTGATCAACATGGCACATGGCGAGTTTATCATGATGGGTGCCTATACCGGCTATGTGGTCCAACAGATCATTCCCAACCACACCCTGTCGATCATCGTGGCGATCCCGCTGGCCTTTGCTGTGACATTCGCCGCCGGCGTGGCGATGGAGCGGCTGGTGATCCGCTGGCTGTACAACCGTCCGCTGGAGACGTTGCTGGCGACCTTTGGTACTTCCATCGCGCTGCAACAGTTGGCCAAAAACATATTCGGCACGCAGGCCCGCCCGCTGACCTCGCCCGCGTGGCTGGACGGGGCGCTGACGCTGAATGACGTGGTGTCGATCAGTTACATCCGCATCGCGATCTTCTTTCTGGCGCTGTTCTTCCTGGCGGTGTTCCTGTTCATCATGAAGCGCACGCGGTTGGGGCTTGAGACCCGCGCCGTGACGCAGAACCCGCGTATGGCGGCGTCGATGGGCATCAATCCGGGGCGGGTGAACATGCTGACATTCGGCCTTGGGTCCGGCATCGCCGGGGTGGCCGGCGTGGCCATTGGTCTGTTCGCGAAGGTGACCTCGGAACTGGGGTCCGATTATATCGTGCAAAGCTTTATGACCGTGGTTGTCGGCGGTGTCGGCAACATCTGGGGCACATTGGCGGGCGCTGCAATGATCGGGTTCCTGCAAAAGGGCATCGAATGGGGCAACCCCAGCAACACGCTGGCGGCACAGACCTATATGATCGTCTTTATCATCATTTTCATCCAGTTCCGGCCAAGGGGCATCATCGCCCTCAAAGGCCGCGCGGCGGGGGATTGAGGCCATGAACCGTTCATTCGTTGCACGAAACCCGTCGATCCTGATCTTCCTTGCCCTGCTGGCGCTGTTCACGCTGGGTGTCACCATCCTGTCCGAAGGCTTTGGCGTCGGCATGATGTCCACCAGCTTCGTCAAGACCTTGGGCAAGACGCTGTGCCTGTGTCTGGTGGCCGTGGCGATGGACCTGATCTGGGGCTATGCTGGTATCCTCAGCCTGGGGCATTTCGCGTTTTTCGGCTTGGGCGGCTACATGATCGGCATGTGGCTGATGTATGAACGCACCCGCCTGATCGTGGTCGATGCATTGGCGCAGGGCCAGATCCCGCCCACACCCCAAGAGGTTGTCGATGGCATCGGCAACCAGATTTTCGGCGTCGTCGGCAGCAGCGATTTTCCCGCCATCTGGGCCTTTGCCGACAGTCTGACGTTGCAGCTGGCCATGGTCGTGCTGGTGCCCGGCCTGCTGGCGCTGGTGTTCGGATGGCTGGCGTTCCGCAGCCGCGTCACAGGCGTGTACCTGTCGATCCTGACACAGGCGATGACGCTGGCGCTGGCGCTGTACCTGTTTCAGAACGACAGCGGCCTGCGCGGCAACAACGGCCTGTCGGGCCTGCAAAACCTGCCCGGTGTGACCGCGTCGCAGGACGTGGTGTCGATGTGGTTCTTCTGGGGCTCGGCGCTGGCGCTGGGGCTGGGCTATCTGCTGGCGGCATGGGTGGTGTCGGGCAAGTTCGGATCGGTCATTCGCGGCATCCGCGACAACGAGGCACGCGTGCGGTTTCTGGGCTATTCGGTCGAGGCCTACAAGCTGGCCCTGTTTACCCTGACCGCCTGTATCGCCGCCATCGCGGGGGCGCTGTATTACCCGCAGGCGGGCATCATCAACCCCGCCGAGATTGCCCCCATCGCGTCGATCTATCTGGCGGTCTGGGTGGCCATCGGCGGGCGCGGGCGGCTGTATGGTGCGGTGATCGGCGCTGCCGTGGTCAGCCTGCTGTCCACATGGTTCACCGGCGGGCAGGCGCCTGATATTCCGCTGGGGGTCTACACGATCAAATGGGTCGACTGGTGGCTGGTGCTGCTGGGGCTGTCCTTTGTCGCGGTCACCCTGTTTGCGCCGCAGGGCATCGGCGGGCTGTTCGACCTGATCAGCGACCGCTTGCGCCCGAACCGCCACGGCGCCGACCTTGGCCCCGATCAAGGATCGCTGCGCGAGAAGGAGGCCCAGCAATGAGCACGCTTCTGGAAGTGTCCGGTGTCACGGTCAGCTTTGACGGCTTTCGCGCCATCAACAACCTGTCGTTTCGCATCGCGGATGCCGAAATGCGCGCGGTGATCGGGCCGAATGGCGCGGGCAAGACCACCTTCATGGACATCGTCACCGGCAAGACCAAACCCGACGAAGGCCGCGTGCTGTGGGGTGAAAAATCGGTGTCCTTGCTGAAAATGTCCGAGGCGAAGATTGCGCAGGCCGGGGTGGGGCGCAAGTTCCAGAAACCCACGGTATTCGAGGATCAAAGCGTGCAGGAGAACCTTCTGATGGCGCTGAAGAAACCGCGCGGCTGGTTGCCGGTGCTGTCCTATCGTCCGTCCGAGGATGATCTGGCCAAGGTCGCCACACTGGCGGATGACATCGGCCTTGGCGACGCGCTCATGCGCAAGTCGGGCGAGTTGAGCCACGGGCAAAAGCAATGGCTGGAGATCGGCATTCTGCTGGCGCAGGAGCCGCGTCTGCTGCTGGTGGACGAACCGGCCGCCGGTATGACGCCGGAAGAACGCGAGAAAACCACCGACATTCTGGTCGAGGCGGCCAAGACCCGCGCCGTGGTCGTGGTGGAACACGATATGGAGTTCGTGCGCCGCCTCAACTGCAAGGTCACCGTGCTGCACGAAGGGTCGGTTCTGGCCGAAGGGTCGCTGGACCATGTCACATCAAATCAGGACGTCATCGACGTCTATCTGGGGCGTTGAATATGCTGAGTTTGAACGACCTGACGCTGCACTATGGCCACAGCCAGATCCTGAACGGGATTTCGATGCAGGCGGCACAGGGCGAGGTGACCTGCGTTATGGGCACCAATGGCGTGGGCAAGACCAGCCTGATCAAGGCGATTTCCGGCACCCATCCGCGCACGGCGGGCACCCTGTCGCTGGACGGGCAGGACCTGCCGGTGCTGCCCGCGCACAGGCTGGCGTATCTGGGCGTGGCCTATGTCCCGCAGGGCCGCGAGATTTTCCCGTTGATGACGGTGAAAGAGAACTTAGAGACCGGCTTTGTCTGTCTGCCGCCGGATGAACATTTCATTCCCGATCATATCTACGATCTGTTTCCCGTGCTCAAGGACATGACAGCGCGGCGCGGCGGCGATCTGTCGGGTGGGCAGCAACAGCAACTGGCCATCGCGCGGGCGCTGATCACCAAGCCCAAGCTTTTGCTGCTGGACGAACCCACCGAAGGGATCCAGCCCAACATCATCCAGCAGATCGGCAACGTGATCCGCCTGTTGCGCGATCAGGGGGATATGGCGATCGTGCTGGTCGAGCAGTATTTCGAATTCGCCTATGATCTGGCCGACCGTTTCGTGGTGCTGCGACGCGGGGCGGTGGTGCTGGAAGGGGCCAAGGCGGACGTGCCCAAGGCCGAAGTGCTGCGCGGCGTTTCCGTCTGAGCATCTGCGCGCCGGGGTCTGTGCGCTGCTGCACTTGCTAATTCCGACAAAAATAGACAGGTATATCCCGAACGCTGTTGCAAGGGACATACCATGACAGATGAAACCATCGCCGCGCCGCGCATCGTGCGCACCCGCCACGAGCTGCGCCGCCGCAATCTGACCGTTGCAGCCACAGAACGGCTGACCCCGCATATGATCCGCCTGACCCTGACAGGCGCGGACCTGCATGATTTTGCAAGCACCGCACCGGATGACCACATGAAGCTGGTCCTGAACGCAGACAGCGATACCCCGCAAATGCGCGACTATACCCCGCGTCGTTTCAGTACGTCGGAACTGGTGGTGGATGTGGTCGACCACCCCGGCGGACCCGCCGCCGACTGGGCGCGGGCCGCTGTGCTGGGCGATGCCATCACCATCGGCGGCCCGCGCGGCAGCCAGCGGATCGAGGGCGATATAGACCATTGGCTGTTGATCGGCGACGAAACCGCGCTGCCCGCCATTGGCCGCTGGATCGAGGAGATGCCCGCCGCGACGCCCGTGACCAGCATCGTCGGCGTGCCCGATGCGGCAGACGAGCAGACCGTGACCACCGCCGCCGATTGGACGGCGCACTGGCTGCACCGCCCGCTGGATCAGGCAACCGATCCCGCGCCCTATCTCGCGGCACTCGACGCCATGCCCCTCGGCCCGCGCACCTTTGTCTGGATTGCAGCCGAAGCCATGGTGGCCCGCGCCATTCGCACGCATCTGCTGGACAGGGGGCACGACAAACAGTGGATCAAAGCCTCGGGCTATTGGGTGGCGGGGCAGGCGGATGCGTCGGACAAGGGCATCGAGGACTGAGATTTAGGGGGGGGGGCAGGTCAGGCGAACGCGGCCTTTGCATCTTTGCCCGGCGCAAGATGGGGAACCGGACGTTCGTAAAGACCGCAGCTAAAGTCCGGTATGAGGCTTTTGTGACCTTA